>BS_KBA_SWE02_21mDRAFT_10000195_pt1 | contig 21761 bp, 23 predicted proteins | sample BalSeasSWE02_21m_FD_9196 | JGI IMG/M metagenome (IMG submission 9196)
ATCTGCAGCATCAATCATTATTTGAAAATCAGCAGCTCTTTCTAATGCGCCGAACGCTGCTGTAATAGCAAATATATTGGCAGCTACTGTAGCATACAGAGGTACAAATCCACTCATTTGCTGAGCCATCTTAGAGAAAGCATGAGTAGCATTATTAGTAGCGTCTGCTACACCTTTATTTTGCTCTACAACATCTTTAGAACCCTTTTTCATCTTCTTTTGAGAAGTAGTAACATTATTTTGGGTGTTTTCTAATTTTTCTCCCTCTTTATTAATGTCTTTCATTAATTTTAGAGCTGGTTCACCATTTGCTTTTATTTCAATTACAAAATACTGACTATTAGTTGCCATTTATTTTTTTCCTTTGCTTCTTTTAGCTTTAGCTTGTTCTCGCTTCTGCTTTTCAGCTCTATTTTTAGATACTATATTATTTATAGTTATTAAGAATTGCATTAACTGAGGGTGATCTTCTATTTGGTAAACTTGATTTGCTAGATAAGGTAAAATACTGTAGTCTTTACCTAGAAATGTTCCCCCGAATCCCTCCCAAACATCAGGAAGGATGCTATAAATTATTATAGCATCCTGTACTTGATATGGAAAATCCTCAAAACTTGCTGGCATTTCTTCTGGATCAGGATCTTTTCCTAACTGCTCACATAACATTAGATACTTTTGTTTATCCATTTTTAACTCGCTATGTGAGTAAAAGTTTTCCAGCTTACTTTCAAGCAGCTTTAGCTGCTCTTGGTAAAATTTTCAACATCATCCAGTTGTGATGTAATCCAGTTATCAAAATCTGAACAATTTTTCATTAAAATTGTTGCATTATCTTGATCATACTTAAATAACCCTTCGCCATTTAAATACTCAGTAGCAGGTATTTTCGATACATCTATTGGTAGCATTTTTAACAGATGTTTATATTTGAAACCTTCCCAACCCTTAATTACTGCTTTTATATAAAGATCTTGGAATAACTCGGAATCTACTTCGTCTTCCGGTTGTCTTGTTTTTTTATTAAATTTTTGTGTTGTAGCTTTTTTTCTGAGATTCACTAACTCATCTCTTGTTAGGTATGCTACTTTAACAGTTAGTCCTGAGTAACCTGGGTACTCCATATCTATTGTTTTACTCTTTACCATAATGCTGGCTAAATCCATTGTATTTCTCTCCTATTTATATAACTTTGTCTTAAAATTTGGTTGCGGGGGCAGAATGCCCCCGACTTGTTTTACCTATTAAGGTATTTCATAAGCTATTATTAATTCGTTTGTAGCCTCAAATGAACCTACATTTGCTACAGCGTTCCAAGGTTTAGCCGTGAAACTAATTTCAGTAGAAATAATGTCTTCAACACTTGTAGTTGGTACAGATATCTGAGCATGAGCTATTGTGAAATCTACTCGTGGTGTATCTGTAGAACTTCCACCCATGTGGAATACTAATTGATAGTTATTAGATACTGATTGCTCAATCTTAGCTAACATATCCTGTAATAAACCACCTGAACCTTGTGCACCTGTATTTAAGTAAGCCGTAAAGCTACCAGATGTTACCCTGTTACCAGCGAAACCACCAAGAGGTAAGTTTACAATAGCTAACTCTTCAGGAGTTAAGTATGTGAAGTTATTTTCTAGTGTTAATGTAGCACCGGTAATAGGAATGCTATATATAACAGCAGAAGATTGTGTAGCTGCATAAACTGTTACAGCATTTGTTGTAACCCAGTTAAGTCCATCAGCTGATAAATCTTCTTTAACAGTTACCGTATTAGAACCATCATTAATAGAAATAACTGTAGCCCACTCATCTGGATTAAGCGCTGTATTACGAATACGACCACCAACATAATTAGCTGCTGTAAATGTTCCAGCTAATGTAAAGGCATCTAATGTTAATGTTGTTGTACCATCAGCATTTGGCGTAATTGTTGTAATAGTAATACCAGTAATTGTATTAGCTGTATCAACCTCATTGTCAACTAGTTCTAACGTACTTAATTTGTTACGTAAGAATGTTGTTGTAGTAGTTGCTGGTACAGCTGTATAATTAACACCTGAAACTGCTGTTCCATCAGCTTTAAATATCAAATGAGACGCTGTATCTTCAGATACGCGTGAACCTTGTCCACTCCAGTTAATTGTAGCAATACCATCAATACTAAAGTCTACTTCTGCTGAACCAACATTAAACTGTTCAATAGTATAAGTAGTATTTTCCAATACGAAAAATAGAGTTAAAGGCATTAACTCATTAGCATTAGATGTTTCTAGTCCAAATGTAATATCCGTAGCTGTTGTTGTAAATGTAGCCGGTGAACCTGCAGCTAGTGCATTAGTCCAACCAGTTGCTGTTCCCATTGCAGAACCCCATAATACTTTTTCCACGCAGCTTCCTGCAGATCCTGTGTCAAAAGGTCGTACATAAGTACTGAATGAAACATCAACTGGATTAAGCGCTGTATTGAAACTTAGTGTACCACGAACTGGATCTTTACCAGCCTCGTTTACACCAACCTCAATGTTTGATGCATCTTGAGAGAATGAATAACCATCTAATACTTTAATTTCATAAGTGTTAGCAGTAGTCATATTTCCTACAGTTGCATTAGCTTTTGTTAGCGTAGTAGCAAAAAGCTTGGTAGATCTAGATAAACTTCTAGCCATTTCTTTAGTTCTCCTATATGCATAAAATAAAAATCATTTTAGATATTTATCTAATTGGATTCCAAATCATACATTATTCGTAGGGTTATTTCACCTACACCGATTGGGGCTAGGAGGCCTTCATCAGTATGAATAGACATTATATTAATATCTTCTGTTTTACTTCCAGAATCATAGTCCAATACACCATTATTATCAATAATATATTCTATGTCTGTAAATATTTTTTCTAGTTGAGCCTCTGGCTCCTCTTCTCTTACATAAATACGTATAGTTACTGTAAGGTATCCCCATTTGAACCCACCTGGTTGATACTCTCTACTTTCTGGTCCTGAGTTTAAAAATACAGAAGGATAATCCTCTACCTCATCCCAAAACTTTACCTTGTTAAATACATTACCATAAAGATTTGACTCATATATACCGAAGGTACCATCTATTTGTTTAATCTTTTCAACTAATGCATTTACTATTTTGCTCCTTGCTCCCATTATTTAGTCTCCATAAATATTCCACGAAAATTATTACCTAAAGTTATTTTTGCTATATCGCGTATAGCTGTCTCTATATAGTTTTTTGGATTTCTACCTACACTATTCTCATAAATTTTATATGGATTAGTTAAATAACCATATGTTCCCATATAGGCACCAGTTTCTAATCTATTAAGAGTTAATACTCTAGCTGATTCTGCAAATCTACCTGTTTGGTATCTTAGATAAGCTTTTGAGACTGGAGCATTTGGTAATTCCATTCTCTGTTCAATATATGCAGGTAAAGATTCATTTAATATTGCTTTTAAAGTTACAGTTGGTATTATAAACTTCTTTTTTTTCTCTACTGCTGCAATCTTTGTTTGTAAGAGAGATATTCTTCGTTTTATTTTTTTCTTTAACGCTTTATTTTGGGTATTAGTTGCTGGTATTCTTCTATGTAGTCTAAGTGTCTTAGCTTGTTTTTTAATTTTAGACTTTTTTTGAAAGCCCAATTCTTGAATTATTCCATCTTTTACAATATCTACGGAACTAGGAGAGCCTCGCATATTAAATATATCTATATTTGATAAAAGGTTTTCTATCTCTCTGAAATCTTCGACTTTATTACTGGTAGTTATTTTTTTAACTACAGCTTGCAAGCTGTTTGCCAATCCCCCAGTAAACTGATTTAGAGAGCTTAGTTCTGCTCGTAACCCTACTTTTAATACTGTTCTACCTTTACCAGATATATTTGATATTAATGGAGCTACTTCTTTATCTAAGGTTAGATTTAGTTCTAAAGCGGATCCTGCTGATTTTAATACCTGTTCTAGGTCTTTTTTACTTAGACCTTTAACTGTTACCTTACCTTTTGATAATAAATCTTTATATAACTTTTCATTTACAGTATCTACTACAAGTGAAGCTTTTATAGCCTTTTCTAATAGCATTCTTCTTTCAGTAGAATATATGTCTTTTGGTTTCCATTTTTCATATATTACTTGTAGCATGCGGGTAAATACACCAGTTTCATGCCCTAATTCATATTTTTCACCATCACCAACTGCTTTGTTTAATAAGTCAATATATTTTTTAAGTGTACTATACTTTTGATCTACATCAATTACTTTAGTAGCAATTAGTCCACCTGGATCTCCAGTTGATGATATAGATCTAGTACTAGTTTCTAATGTTTTTCTCAAAGATTTTTCAGAATCAATATTACTAGCATCAATATACTTAATCATTAACTCAACTTCTGATTCTAATAGAGTTAAATAATTTATTTCTGATTTATTTAATATATCATTTCTTAAATGATTAGTTGGTTCTAATTTTCCCTGCCCTACATTATGAACAAAACTTTGGGAAGTATTTAATCTAGCCATTAAAATACAATTAATCTATATGAATCTAATACTCGACGTATATGCGCGGGTAACCGCGCTGTCATGTCTGGTTGTATTACATTATCTATAGAAGCACCTGCTAGAGATTTTCTAGGGGTATAGTCTTCATCTTTATAGTAGTCAGATAAATGAACTGCTACCAATTCTAAATCCTTAGGTACAGTTGCATAACCACCCTTGTACACTAATTTAATTGCATTAACTGGGTGATCAACGCTGCAAAAACCATTTTTTAGTGATATTATTGAGTTATTATACTTATCAATTATATAATCTATATATTCAACTAATTCTATTGTATAAGTAGCTCCTGCATCATTTGAGTAATGCAATGAAGTTATGCTTTGTATAGGATACTCCATTGGATATAGTTCCAAATCTAGTCCATTGAAATATTCCGTTTTATCTATATCATAATATGTTGTAAATACTCTTCCAGTATACTGCTCAATAAAAGCATTTACAGCATCTATAATAAGAGTAAATCTAATATCATCTTTATCGCTATTTATGCTTTTATATGCCTTATACGTATTTAAATCTAATATTGTCATTTTTTCCCTATTAAAAGTGGAGGGGGTTGCCCCCCTCCTAAGCCAAAGTTAAGTAGCCAAATAGTCTCCCTGAGGAAAGAGACTTTAATTTTTATTGCTTAAGAACCGTATTTAAGAACAGATACAGCTGGAGCTGTGGCATCAATTTCATTAAATGCGAATCTACGTGTTGTAACAATCCAGTTAGTTTGGTTAAGAACATCTTGTGTACGCTCTGTATTAAGACCACGTAACTCGCCAAATAGGAAGTTACCTGTATTAATAGCAATAGCAGCATAAGTTCCAGCACCTGGTGTTGGGAAAGAGTCTGATACAACAACTGGAGAGCCATTTATTGCACCTACTTGACCACGAAGAATAGTTGCGTTTGCACCCACTAAATCCATTGTACGGAAATCAGGGTCTTCTAAAAGATCCCAATATGCGCTTTCACAAACTACATAAGTTACATCACTAGGATTTAAGCCCCAAGGGCCCATTTTACGGCGTGTAGCCTGTAAATCAGCTATTGTAATTGGGTTTGTAGTACCAAATGCACCAGCTTGAGTGAATTCAGTATTTAAATCATCAGCGAGAGTTGCAACACCATCAATAAGACCAACACCAATATCAGCATGAGTAGCTGCACCTATATTACCACGTAGTAATTCTACGTCAGTTGTACGAGCCATACGTTTTGCAATAGCTTCACGAACAATAGGAAGAATAGGGATGATTGAATCTTCTTCTTCTTCATAACCAATCGCTTCTTTAGAAGCTAACTTTTCAGCTTTTAGGCTGATTGTTGAAATTGTATGTGTACGTGCTGGACCTGTACTTGAAACATTACCAGAAATATCAGCACCTGTAGCATAACTTGTTTCCGATGAAGTATCTACAAGTGATTTGTACTTAGTATCACTAATCCATGAAGCATAACCAGCTTGTGGATTGAATGGGAATGTCATTGAACGTGATGTCATTTGAATCTTATTAGCTGCAAATAGTGGCTCAATAACTAATTTATCTTGTATTGCATCATACATGCGAGTAGAATAAATCATTTCATAAGGTGTGGCATTAACTAAGTGATCACCAACTTTTTGTCTTAAACCAGAGAAATAATTAGTTTCTTCGATTTTCTTATTAACAATTTTAGCAACTAAATAAGCTGTATCTATTTCTAGATCTGTTAATTTGCGAGAACCACTGTCTTCGAAAGACATTTTTGAATTTTTCATAGCTGTAATTTCTTCAGATTTCTCTTTGATTTCAGCTTTCATATCTTCAATAGCTTTAAGCATCGTTGCATTTGTGGAAGCATTAGTTTCTGCTAAACGTTTTTCAACTTCAGCAACTAAACTCTCAGCACCTGTTTTTCCTGCTTCGATAGCTACTTTCTTAGCTTCTTCGTCTGCTGCTGCTTTTGCTGCTGCTTTTGCGAATGCGTCTGCTATAGCTTTTTCGGTTTGAGCAGATAATTCTTCTGCTGTTAAGGTAATTTTACCATCTGTGTTTGTATTAGGCACTTGTGTGTCTCCTTTATTATTACCAGAATCATCGTTAATCGATTCTGATTTTATAAATGAATTTTTAAATTCATTATAGTCTTTATCATTATTAAAAGATTTTTTTACTGAAAATATGGAGTTCTGATTCATTGGAACTGAAACAACTGACACCTCATATAATTCTGCATCTTTAATTATAAAAATATCTGCATCTGAGTTATAATCTGCATCATTTATTCTAAATCCAATTGAGAATGCTTTTAATACTCCAGACTTTACTAAATCGTACACATCACCAGCAGCCTTAGTAATTCTAGCAGTAATATGTAACCCTTTATTATTTATACTATAATCTAACATTGACCCAATAGGGTGTCTGTGATCATGATAAGCAAGGATTATTGGATTCTTGAGATAATTATCTAATCCCCCATTAGTCCATGCAGATTCTAAAACAACATCTCCGCCTCGATCTTTGTCAGTAGTATTAGCAAAGCCTTCGATGATAATATCATCTGATTCTTCAGCTATACCCTTTACATTAAAGTCAGCTAATAGTTGTAATTCTTTAGTTTTTTGGTTCTTCATTTTTCTTTGGTGCTCCTCCTGTTGATGGATCTTGCGCCGAACCTGCCACATTAGCTGGTAATATTAGGTCGTTTGCAAATTCCGCAGTGTGCTCTGGGTATCTAATTTCAAGTCTGGACTCATTTCTAGTAAGTATACCAGCATTGACCATAGTTGTTAAGTAATTAGACAGTTCTCGTAATTCTGGTCTTAAAGCCATTACGTCTTGAGTTACTGGTTTTATATCATAACCAAAATACATTTCTACGCTTGCTACTACTTTTTCCACTAATGGCAAAATAGTAGTTAGGTAAAACATTTTAAGGTTGGGTGTAATATTAGCATTATTACCAGAATCTAATAAGATTGGTGGTACTCCTAATGCCTTTAATACTTTTACTTCTTGTGTTGAAATACTTTCATTAAAATCTAGTTCATTAAAGTTATATTTTGATAGAGATTCTAGTTTAAACTCTCCATCAATAATCATTGGTTTTCTTCCACCCTTTCTAGGGTTATATCTATGTATCCATTGAGAAATTATTCTACTTTTTACTCTCTCTGATAGAGGATTTGGTGTAGTAAGAACTAAACCAGGTACTGCTGAATTATCAAAAAAGTTTTGTTGATATTCATGCATGGTAAGTAGTAATTCCATGCTTTCTCTTGCAGAATCCAGTCTAGATGTTCCAGTATATATGGAAGTAGCTGAATTCTCTCTAATATGTATGACCTCATCAGGTCTAAAGTCTTTTCCACCATATTTATACAGTTTCACGAATGTCTTTTTATCTGATACAATTTGGACATTAAGTGCAGGTAGGTGATATAAATCTGCCCCATCCCAGTATATAAAGGCGTCTCCTTCTAGTATTAAGTCAGTATATATCATACGCTTAAATGTATCTGCATTGTAAAACGGATTTGGTCTAAAGTTTAGAAGAGAATCAATTTTCTTCTTTCTTATGCGAGTAGGACTATTAGAATATTCTAATATCTCACCCACATCAAGTTTTATACCGGCCGCTGAATCAACTATTAGNTTGGTTCCTCTGCAAACTACTTCAAGTTTTTCATATGCTTGCTGATTACTACTATATTTTGGAGATGGACTATGGGTATCCCCATAGTCATCTACAATTATTTCTTGAGCAGGATTTAACTTTTCAAATACATTACCAAAAGATGGTAATCTTATTTTCATATGTTTCTCCTAGTATATATTATGCTGCTGGTGTAAATGTTAATGTGGTACCATTACCTTCGTTAGCTAGAACCCATGCAGTTCCTAACCAAACAAATGTTGCAGATTTTCCTGCACCAGTAGGGAATAGTGCCTCTACTTCTGCAGTGGCTCCATCTTGTAATTTACCTACTACTGTAGGAGTATCTGAACCCTCTGTAGTTTTGATGAAAATATCTACTGTATCACCTATCTCCTTACCATCATCAAGTACATAGTACTCTTTAGTTACCGAGGAACCTGTTGTATCAATAACATTAAGTGAATAATCAGAAGATAGATATCTTGCTGCAACACCAGTTACTGTATTAGTTACTGTTGGATCTGTGCCAGTTGCTGTTACTGTAATATAATCAGTAGCATTTTGAGCAGTACCTGGGAAGAAGTTAAAAGTAACTGTTCCTGTTGTGTTAGAGCAACCTACTGAATCATCTGGATATAAGAACCCCCATGCTCCTGTTGTTTCTGTTTCTGCTAAACATGCTGCAACTAAATTTGCTGCTGCTGTTGTAGCAGTTGGTGTACCACCAATACTAATAAGATGTGGATCCGCTGCAGTACCTGCTGACTCACCTGCTGTATCTTCTGAACCATCAGCTACATATTCAAATATATAACCACCAACAGTTACTGTATCACCTACGGCTGCTAGATTAGGAAATAAAATAGTCCATCTACTTGACTTACCTGCAGCTCCTGTTAATTCGTTTACTCCGCTAATCGCGTTATATAAACGTGTTCTTGATTTATTTTTATGTACATTACTCATGTTATTTTTTCTCCAATACTTTCCGCTACATTTTTATTTTTTCTTGTATAAGTATTTATTTTAAAGCCTCAGCCTCTTTTATTCGCTGTTTTTCACACCAACGCTTTTGTTTTTCTGCCGTACCTAACGGTGGCACTTTTCCATATAATTTATGTAATCTATCCATATGATGAAACTTACAAAGTGTAACAGTGTCAGAGTAAATCTCTTTATAGTGCTCGCCTTTGAAGTTTTCTCGCTCTATTAAAATATCATCAACTGAGTTAATAACTACTTTATTAAGCTTTTTCCATTTATCCCATAGGAGTGTCATAGAATAGTAATGATGAAATTGTAGTTCTTCTGTTTTACCACAAATAAAGCATTCTTTATCTTTTTGATAAGCAGATTTAGCTAAATCTCTTACATATTTTATTTCATCTCTTTTTAAATCCATTATTTTGTCCCTAGAAAGTCTTCTTTATAGTGTTTTTTCTTTAACGTACTTACATCTAGTTTTAATTCTTGAACATCTAATTTTAGATGTTTTAAATCTTCTGCTATAACTATATTTCTAATATCTTTTTCTTTGCATTCTTTTATATGTGAATCTAGTAATGTAACAGTTTTTTGTTGAATCTCTATTTGAAATTTTACTACTCTATTTATATCAGAGGCCCACCATGTTAGATATACAACGTATACCAATAACATTATAAAAAACTTTATATTATCTGTTAATTTATCTAACAAGGTTAATCTCCTATAGATTTCCTGATACAATGAATGTATCTATGCTTGAATGATTTGTGAAAAGAGGACTAACTATATAAGCTTGAAGTTCCCATGCACCATATTCATCTAAGTCATTAGCTTCGGTTATATATTTTACGATACCATCTGTCCCATCTGTTTTAAATATGGCTGTCTTTATTTTTGTTACTCCACTAGGTGTTCTTAATTTTATTTCTTTAGTTATAGCTGTGGATATATCTATAACTTGTTTTGTATCAGCATCCTTAATAGTTACTTCAAGAACTGTACCTATATCACCTAAGTGAATTGTTGCCATTTTTTAATCCTCACATTACTAGTATATAGTCTACTTATATCTACTTCTATAGTAGTAGATTGTGAAATAGATACATTATTAGCATATAATTTAGTTATTTCTACATCAGTTCTATAGTATTCATTTGGATCATACTTATAAAGATATGTTAAATACGGATGAAGAATTAAGCTAGCTGTTGTACAAAATATAAGTTTTTTACCAGAACCTAGCACAGTTACTTGGTAAGTTAATAAATTTAAATTAGCCTTAGTGCTAGTAATGCGAGTAATTGTATTTTTAAATACAGTTGCAGGTAATGGATATATTTCTAAACTAGCTATAGATGCTGATACAGTAAATATTCTTGATTGCTTAGTAGTTAAGGTTAAGTTAGGTATATTAATAATACCTATTTCAATATTTACTTTATCTAATACAAGTGTATCTAGTGTTACTAAGTTTAATGTAGCTACTGAAGTGGATATTATTGTATCCACTTGCTTTATAATAGCAGCTTGTAAGCCAGATAAACTTAATGCCCCTATTGAAGCTGATACTCGTATATCTATTTGAGCATCAATTATAGTATCTAGTGTAACTAAATTTAATGATGCTACTGAAGCAGATATTAATGTATCTATTTTATCAACTACTAAAGTATCTAATGTTGATAAGTTTAATGTAACTAAACTAGCAGCTATTATATTATCTTTACGTATAGTAACTTGTAAAGGTAATAAATTAAATATCCCTAAGCTAGCTGATATATTTATATCAGTTCTTATACTAGCAGGTATAGCAGCTAATTCAAGAGATGCTACATTTAATACTGCTATATTACGTACATTTTTAACATCTGTTAAGTAAGTATCTAATTGTATATTTGGTATATTTAATGCTGATATATTTTTTTCAGCATTTATGCTATGTAATAGTGTAGCTAATTGTATATTAACAGTATTTTGCTGAAATATATCTTTACCAAGTGCTATATTAACATCTTTAGAAACTAATCCTAAATTTGGTACATTTTGTTGAAATACATTAGTAACTAAGGTTAATATAATATTAGCTACTTGAGACTCTAACTCTAAATTTGGTACATTCTGTTGCGCTATATTTATATCAGCTTTTACATTTTGTAGTAATGTAACTAATGATAAATTAGGAACATTCTGCTGTATAATACTCTTTAAATCAACTATAGTACTTGTGAGCACACCTAGTGATAAATTTGGTATATTTATTTGAACTACATCTACTGTAGTATTTATATACTCTACTGTAGCTTGTATTCCTACTAAATATAAATTAGGTACATTCTGCACCGTAAGTGTGCGATTTACTGTAACATCAGAATCAAACGTAACTAATGATAAATTAGGAACATTCTGCTGTGTAAAGCTTTTTAAATCTACTACTGTACTTAAAAGAGTAGTTAATGATAAATTTGGTACATTTAATTGAACTACATCTCCACCAATAGCTGGCGGGGCAATAGCTAATGTACAACCAACATATCCTTCTGCACTACCACCTGTAAAAGATGCTGCAGCCACTGAACCTGCTAAAGCTTGATTTTGCCAAGCTAATCCAGATGCTATATCAAATCCAATTGTAGTATCATTAGCCCATAGTACTGTATGTCCGGTAGGGGTACCATTATCAGTATATAAGTTATTATCAGCAAAAAATGCCCTAATAATAAGACATTCATCCTTAGTTGTTGATACAGTAGAGCAAGTATATGGTGTAGCTGCTGTCTGTGCATTAGTACTATATACATTTATATAATTGGTACTATCTATATTATCTATTCTTAGTATGCTACCAGCATAAACTGAGCCAAATGTAGTACTAGCAGAGAATGTATATGTAGTGGGTTCTGATGCAGTGGCTATCTTTGCATAACAAGTTAAACTTATACTATCATCAGGATTAACCTTAGGTACAACTAGAGTCCACCCACTTGGTACTGTCCAAGAAAATGTACCTAAATCCTTAGATATAAATGCTAATAATAAATCACCTTCAACTACTCCACTGGGCTTATTAATAACTATATTATTAATAGTATCAGAGGAGTATACTGGTCCAGTATAGGATTGTATTACTGGATTAGCCATTAGTTACTCCTTAATTATTATGGATTAGTTAGTGTAAATATACCTGATGCATTAAATGTAAGAGTTATATCCCCAGTTAATAAACTAATAGGAGTTGTACCAGCATCTGTAGTCATATCAATATAACCTATGCAATCTTTATTTGTTGCAGTATCAGAATATATTACTGCTGTTTTAATATTTGTTGGGTCAGAACCAGCTGACGTCCAAATAAGGTCTGTTGTACTATCAAAAGTGGCAACTCCACCAGTTTGATCAAATGTCTTACCACCCAGTGTAATACCACCAGCAGTATAACCACCTGTAGAGGCTACTTCATTTGTTGATAGATTTGTAGACCCACCAGCACCCCAACAAGGTACTGCTGCACTTTTTATCATATTTCCTGTATTAACTACATCAGAGGTAAGTGCTACTCTAATTGTATTTGTAAGTAAATTTATTCTTCCATCTGCTATTGAATCTGCAAATTCATCGAATAATACTAATGTACCTTGTGCCATTTTTTAGTTTCCTATTTTAATCCTATATATTTTGGTATAGTAAGTGCCTTACCATTTGACCAAACTCTATTTGAAATGTTAGAATTAGATATCAACTCATTTGTATCGACTTCTAAGCCAGTTAAATTTACCAGACTCCCTATTCCGGCAATATGTATATTTGATACATTTGTAACTGTTGGATCAAGTGTTATTTCTCCAGAATTTAAGTGTATCTCTATTTTATCATTTCCAGTTTTATTAGTAATTATTACATCACCAGAAAAGTTAAGTAAATTTAATGATTGCCCTGTACCACCCATATCAATTGTTACTGAGTTAATATCAGCAAAACAGTCCATGATATGTGCTGTTGAATTACCACCTAAATTAATATAACCAGCTAATTCTGTACTAAATAAGAATCCATTAACATATTCTAAATCAAATACATAACAATTTCTTATTATAGTATTACCATCTAGAAATCCTGTAATAGTGGCTTCTCTAAATTCTGTATTATAGGTATTAGCTCCAGTTTCTATATCAATATAAGTTCTAGCTGCATTACTACCTAATACTAGTAATTCAGATACATTATCTCCGTTAGATAGTGTAGCATCACCTAAAATCTTTAAAGTATTAATACCTCTGGTACTAGCTAGCAATACAGCATCTACTATATATTTAGTTGGAACTCGTGTTGTACCTATTGGATATAGCGTACCAGGTGTACCATTTAGTTCATCAACTGTTATTTCATTATTGAAGCTAGAGTGCTGAATTTCTACTGTTTGTACTAAACCTGCTGAATTACTAGATCTAATAGCTACATCTGTTAAATTAGTTACGTCTAATATATTATTATTAGAACCAACTAGCGTTACAGCATATGGCGTACCAGTACTCTCAAAAGTTATAGTATAACCATTTATTATTTCTACAATTGGTGCATATTGAATACCACCAAGTGTTACAGCGGTATTATAATTAAGCATTGGTAGTGCTGTAATACCTATATCATTATCTTCTAAATCTCTTAAAGCTATTTTGAACGCTATTGTATCTAGTGTATAATTTGTACCCCCAGTATAAGTTAGGAAACTTTGGGGTACAAATATTATTTTTGTTCCTAAATCTACTGTTGGATCTGCCATTTATTAATCGTCCGAAATCATTACTGCGCTGAATGAAGAATCACCACTAGATAAAACTATGCCTGCTATAGATCCAGTTTTATAAAAAGGAGCAGAAGTACTTTTCCTAGCCCAACCAACTACTGGTTGATTGGAAGGTATTTGTCTAGACATACTTATCTCATTGCTTCCTGTCCCAGAAGTTGCATTACCTTTTAAGAATACAAAGGTACTAAGTATAGTTCCTGTATAACTTGTTGAACCTGAATCAGAAGTAGTGAATGTATAAGCATCAACACTTGTAACTGTTATTTGTTTAACTACATTATCTTCTATTTTATCAGTTATTCCTCTAAAGATAACATAGTCATTAGTTGCTAATCCATGGGCTGTATGTGCAACTGTAGCTGTAGTTCCTGATCTTGTAATTGTTACAGTATCATTATATGGAAATGGTCCGCCGGAGGCGGCTGCTAGGAATACATTACTTCCAGTGACTGGCTGTCCGTCCGTATCAACAACTGATACAGTCACAGTTCTAGCACCAGATACAACTGTGACTGATGCACCTGCTGTTCTTATACTTGGAATTGATCCACCATCTATAGTGATAGTCATTGAACCGGAAGCAATATTTACATATATAGCTTCATTTCCTGTACTACCATTACTAGAAGCGTATCCAGTAAATATTAATCCTGTAAGTGTTACATTAGCTGCTGTACCATTTATCTGTAATCCGTGACCTGTTCCATCACTAACAAACTCTGAATTGGTAATTCTAGCTGCTTCGGTTGTACTAGCCGTTAAAACTCCTACAGTACCTGTTAGACTATTAAATGATGTGTCTGATATTAATGCGTTAGACGTTGTAATTAATCCACAACTATTATAAACACAATTTGATATAGTAGTATTTGAACCATAAGTAAATGCTCCCATATCATTAAAACTACATCCAGTCTTATTAAGTGTAGCATTAGCTACATTTTCCCAAGTACCTGGTGATACTGAACCTAAAGAAATAAATGTAATGTTATTTAATGTTACTGACGAACTAGCATTATTTACTTCAACTTTATTAAAGGTTAAATATGTACTAGGTGTATCATCAATAATAATAGTTTCATTACTATCTGAAAATGTGACAGAAGTACCACTAGTACCTAATGAAAGTAATCCCTTCCATAAATATGTGCCACCAGCATTCTGAAATAATCCTAATCTATGTCTGCCAGTATCTACTGATGTAGATGAAGTGCCAGGAGGTGTTCCACCTGCATTATAGTCATTATATGACGAAAGTTCTAAAAATGAACCACCAGTTCCTGTTATGCTTATAATACCTCTACCCTTTCTTATAGCATCTACTGCTGACGGAGTACCCTTACTAATTTCAGCAAGTGTATAAGGTATTGAGCCAAAATAACGATAACTTCCACCATTACCTCCGCCTATAACACCATCTTCAGTTGCTGTAGGGTCGATAGCTACATTAAACCATCCACCATAAGGATTACGACCATAGTCACTTCCACCTATTTTGAACCAATCAAATGCTGAAACACTAGAGCCTATTCCAAATCTCCAGCCACTATTTGCGTAAGTCTCTAAGTTTACACCAACCGCATAGAAACACCATGCTATAACTACTTCATTAGTAGCAAATGTAACGTTAGTACCATTGTCAAAAACGATAGAAATTGCTAATCCTACAGCCTTACCTGTTGTTTGTGAGCGACAATCAGTACCTTGAATATAGTTTTCGCCATCGGCTGCTGGAGTACCAGCACTACTATATACAGTGAACTCTGTCCAAGTTCCTGACTCAGCGGTAGTAAGTGTAGTGAGGTCAGTGCTGTATGTTGCCATTTAAAAAATCCTCATACTCCTTAATTATATCATCTTTATTGTGATTAATCCCTAGTTTAATATAAGGGTCTTTTTCATACACAGACAATAATATAACTGAATAGCCTTGTTGATTAAAAGATTCAATTTGTCTTTTTGCCATAATTGTTATATTATTATTTGGTATTAGTATTCCGGAAAATATTCTATCCGTATGTTTTATAAATATAATTCCACACTTATCTGGGCGAAGTTCTTCAGGAATACCTTTTCCCTCTAAGTATGCACACATAAATTCTGTACAAGTCTGTGGTTTAGTACAGCTATTGTAAACTGAACATCCCTTATCAGTAACATACTGACAAGGGGTATTCATTGGTTTATTTAATGCCTCTATTGGAAGCATTGTGCAACAAGCTGTACATGTACCACATTCCATTGTAGATTTCCTTTATTACGCGTCTGATACAGAAGATATAGTAGCAGAACCACCGGTACTTCCTAGTACACCTGAAGTTTTAGCTGGTTTGATAGAGTCTGTATAATTAGGACCAGTTCCACCAAAACGAGCTTCAACATATAGTGTTTGAGGAGTTGTTTGAACTGTATTAAATGACTCAGTAGTTCCTGTTGCCGCTGTATCAATGTAACTTATAAATGTATTATTACCAGTTGTAGCAGGATTTGAAGTAAAATCGTGCGATGTAATGGTAAATGTTTTTGTTCCAGAATTTACTGCACTATACGGATGTCTAGTATAACTACCATCATCTCTTTCAATTCTTATAGTTCCAGATGTTGGAGTATTTGCAGGTATTGCTTCATTTACAACTACAGAAGTAACTGAACCTGTTAAAGTACCATCAAGTGTTAATTGACCATAATCAATATTACCAGCATTATATGGTGCTACAAGAATTCGCCATCCTGATTCAATACCATTAACTGAGAATTGAACATTATTAGGTGGTTGACGAGTAACACCATCAAGAGCAGTAATTTTATCATTAACTGCTAAGTCAGCATATTCAAGAGAGAAACCATACGCACCAACTAGAGAAGAACCAGTTGAGGCTCCGCAGAATGGTGTAGATACAGCTTTTTCACTTACAGCGGAGGCTGCTGCTGTTGTAGCGCTATTTGCGCCTTGTGTTACAGTAACAGANTTTCCAGGTACAACACCTGTTAGTAATTGAATATAAAGNATCTCACTTGTTGTATCATTAGCTAAAATCTGACCAGTTCCAGCTGTTGCTCCAGTACCCCAAGATAATGGTGTTGCTCCACCCTCAACGAAATCTCCAGGAGAACCACCTGCCAGCAATGAAATAGAGTGTGTAATACCGCGGAATAATTCACCATCTAGACCATATAATTGAGTTGCTGAGCCATTAGTTGTAATAGCCTTCATACGCTCATAGAATTGGTTTATTGAGTATGTATCGCGATCCCATTCAGAGTAATAATTTTCGTCGGGAGCCTCTTGATTTACATCAATTTGATTCCAACCAGCTGTAAGATTAGTAATTGTAGTCCAAGTATCAACAGTTGTAAATGCTGTAGTATTGTTCAAGTCATCTGTATAAGTCAATGGTACAACGTTTACACCACGACCAGTAGATGGAATACGGAATTCACTATATGTTTTACCTTCTTCACGAGTGGTAAATAATAAGGCCCCATTATCAATAAATGAACCAGCATCTTCCACTTTAACCATGAATCGCATAGCCACACCATTTGCAGGGTCAGCATTAATACCCGCAAAAGATTCACCATTAGGTGTACTATTCCAGAATTTGTTTGTTAAAACAGCGTTATCCTGTATAACATTAACAATTACTCCACGATTGGCAACAACTGAAACACCGTCATAAATAACTTCTGTTCCACCTGTGCCTTGAATAATAGAACCACCATAAATAAATTCTGATGCAGGCGTTGCATACGCATCATCTAGATTATATCCATTAGTAAGTGTAATAATTGTATCGAATTTTTTGTCCGACGGATTAACTGTAGTAATATCCATGTAATCATCATTAGATACACTAGCATCATCCGCTAAGTCTTGTAACCATCTGTGAAGTTCTAGAACTGTCACATAGTTAGCTGTAGCAGTACCGTGGTCACCACCTATATAGCGGATGGCCTTGGAAGTCTGTACTTGCCATTTGGTTGCGTCAAGTGCCATTTAAATTTTATCTCCTAAGTATAAGTATATGATAATCTATTGTCCCATACATTATCATAATTTGAATTTCCATCTGCCCAAGTTTCAATGACATCCCCGTCAACTGCGCCGATTGTTATTTTTCTAATTCTCCAGCCACTAGCAGCATCAGCTGTTCCGGCTGGGGCTTCACCCCTATAAAGTAGATTATCGGTTATAAAATCTACTCTAGTAGCCTGTCCGGCTTGTGCTCCAATTTCTATAGGTGGTATTTCTGTTACAGTAGTTGGAATCTTCCAACTAGTTCCGTACCATACCCATAAGTTTTCAGCATCAGTTTCAAAAAATTCGTCACCAATATCTGCTAATGTGAGTATAGGTTTGGTATCTACACTTAATCCTGTATACCTTCTATTAGTTTTAGGTTTTTGCAGTATTATTGTCATATTTATCCTATACTATCTATATTATATGAGTGAGTGTATAGTGCATAACGTAAAGCGTCAGCAATATGAGAAAAATTATCGTGTTTAGGTCGTTCATTTAAAAGCCCTTCCCTATCATCCCATCTATAGTTTTCTAGGGTAGCTATAACGTTCTCACAACTCTCATCTACAAACACTCTATCATGTTCTATTAATGATTGTAAATAACCTATTCCTAATAGTCTATCCTTCTTTGCATTAATAGTAGATATATCATATTCATGAGCAAAATCTAATCTTGTTTGTTTTGCTGCAGAATCAATATAGATAAAATCAATATTATGTCTATCCATTTTACCCTGAACAGCCATTGCTACTTCAGCGGTATTTCTTGGAACAAATTGAAATTCATCAACTATATAATAGTTGTGCCCATCAGTCAAAACTACTACCATAGCAGAAGGATCCTTAAATCCTAAGTCTAGACCAGCTATTACATCCCATACATCTATTGTGCTTTTATCTATTGTTATAATACTTTGTTCTTTAATATTAAATATTTGACCTTCTAAGGCAATGAAATCTGCCTCGAACTCTTGTCTAAATTCAGCATCTGACATAGATGCTCTAGCATCATTAATATCAGATAGTATCGCTCTAGGATTATCTTTCCAAGTACTTTTTATTGAGCACCATGCTGGGTATTCCATTGGTATACCCTTCTCTACATCATAATCATATCCACGCATATAAAAGTTATAAAACCAGTTTTTACCACGAGGTGTGCTAATAAATACAGCTTTAGAATTTGGTTTATCTAATGTTGGTCGTAATTGAATATTGAAAACACTTGCTCCATCATTATTTAGGGCAGCTTCATCAAATATAATAAAATCATAGCTTCGTCCAACTACACTATCAGCCTGACTAACAGAACCCATACGTACTATTGAACCATTTGAAATTTCTATAATCTTGTCTTTGGCGTTAGAACGTGTTAGTTCTACATCAAACATATTAAGAAATTTACGTTGTAAGTCCCAGCTAATTGCTGAGAGTGAGTAGTTTGGAGCCATTATCAAAATCTGTGCACCTGGAACTAATGTAACCATGTGTCCTATCATATTTGACATTTCCGATTTCCCAGTACGTCTACTCAAACACGCGGTTATAAACCTATACTTGGGATTTTGTATAGCATTTATTAATGCTATTTGTGGAGGAACTGGAATAAAATTTCTTAGATCCATATAGTTCTCAATTGAGTACTTTAAAAATCTTTCCTTTTCTGAGAATACCTGTAATTCAGTACCGCTGACGTCTTGTCTGCTTATTTCCATTTTTTTATTCCTCTATTGGTAGTTCTTGTTCTAAATAAATTACACCAGAGTATNCTGCTAGTTCAGTAGCAGTTACTGCTATTATAGAATCAGGAGACATAATAATATCCAAGTCTAGGCAGTGTACTGTATTTTCTGATGGTATAACTATATAGTCTAATTTTCCTAGAGCATACATTTCCATAACATCTGCGCAAGCTTTAATTTCTACATCAGGTATAGAGTCTCTCATGCCTAAGTTTTTATTAGTAGCTACTAAATCAGATTCCCTTAGAAAGTCTGGTTCACCTGTTACTGAATATATATTTAGTACAGATGCCTTGGAATCACTAGATATTTTTAGCTTATCTAGTTTAATATCCATAGATCCAGTATTTCTAATATATAATATTATACTATTATTATTAGCTGGCACTAAATCACTAAATGGTATATTCCAATATAGTTCTTCTACAGACTTTTTACCTTCTGCTGGTATATTTATATTAATATCCATTATGTTTTCCTAAGTATTGTTCGTTTGAACCAGTTTTTAAGTTTATTCCACATTGCCGCCAACACTCCTATGAGGCTACCCCAGAGAAGCCCGTTGCTGCCTTGGGGTTGGCTAGGCGCTTTACAATTACTGATGCATATCCAGTTACGGGGTCAAATATAGCTGATTGCTGTGATTGGCGACCATCTGTATCAGTTACTGTTGCTGAGTAGTAATACTGGCCATCTGGAACCGCGGATAAATCATATACTTGTCTACAAGTACTAGTATTGGAACCAGCCTGTGTCCAATTAGATTTATCTGTACTTACAAAAAATTCTCTAATAGCAATTTCACCTATTGCTAGTGGAGTTCCATCTTCACGCTCTATTGGGTCTACACATGTTAGTGTATATGTTGGTGTAATAGTTGGGTCAACTGTAATGCTTGCCATTGCTGTGAATGGTAATAACATTGATGCTATTAAAATATATTTTTTCATTAGTTTCTCGGTTTACTTAATGCTGCTGCTAGAGCACCTATATTTGGTCCAAATTGTGGGTTATCATTATTTTGTTGGAAATTAACCTGTTGTTTAATTATAGGTGCTGATTCTTTCATAGCCTTTATTTCTTCCATACGCATTTTATGCTGTAATGTTAATAAATCTACTATATCTTTAGAAGTACCCATTTCGGTATCTTCCATTTCTTCCAGCTTCATTTTAAATAATTTATCCATCATATCTTGAATCTTATTACGATTCATATAGCCTTGCTCTAAGAATATAGTATCTATGAATCGTCTTACATCTGGCTTACGAAGATAATATGTAACACGCTCTGGCTCTATCCCTAGAACCATAGCAGTTTCCTTTGTATCGTGACAAGCTAAATAAGTACTAGCAATCTCCAGCGCTTCTGGAGAAATCTTGTACTGTTCTTCTGGGTTTGCTATTTCTGTACTCATTTTATTAACCTGTTAGTTATCAGAAACCGTTTATCATGCTATTTCATGACCTCTAGTTCCAATATATTAATCTTCGCCAATAAATTATTGGATTTTATGACCCCTGGTGCCAGTATATAAATCAGCCCAGTTTGTACTATTATTTACAAGTTCTAATGTTGTTGTATCAATAGGCAAGTCACCACCTATAGCAACATGACACTCTGTACCTGTTGCTGTTATTGCACTATTTACAAGTGCTGGTCCTAAAGATACTAGTACAGAATTAACTGATTCAAATCCACCAGAACCAGCCCATGCTCTAACAGCTTCTTGATAATTATTATCTGTTGTATATACAGTATTTCTAGCCTCTTTTAGATTAGATGTTGTCGCATTAGCTTGACTATTAAAGAAGATTGGTCCTGATATTTTACTGAATACAATCTCCTGTCTACTGGAACCAGACTGACCTGCGAAAGTAAATGAGAAGAAACTATCAGTTTTAAGGTTAGAATAACGAGTTGAAGTATCAAAACAAGTATCCTTAAATGACATTCCAGGACCTCCTGTTCTTTCGCCAAAAGTAAATTCA
>BS_KBA_SWE02_21mDRAFT_10000196_pt1 | contig 21659 bp, 20 predicted proteins | sample BalSeasSWE02_21m_FD_9196 | JGI IMG/M metagenome (IMG submission 9196)
CACGGCCGTCTGGAATGGGCGACAAACCGCCTTTCGCTTATGGTTGCCGAATAGAAAGACAAGCCAACCGGCTCAGGTGCAAACCATGGGCCTGCATAATATCTCGAATGCGCTGGCCGGGGCGGCGGTGGGTCATGCGTTGGGTCTCTCCACGGCTGAGATTGTGTCTGGGTTGGCGCGATTTCGCCCTGCGCCCATGCGGTCGGAAGTTCGGCGACATGGAGGGGTGATTTATCTTTATGATTGTTATAACGCCAATCCTGCCTCGGTGAAAGCCGCGTTGGATGTCTTGGTCGAACTGGATCCTCAGCGACGAACCATTGCGGTCCTTGGGGATATGCTTGAGCTGGGGCCCAAGGAAGCGCAGTTTCATCAGGAGATCGGGCGTTACGCCGCAAAGAAACATGTTGGACATCTGATTGCCTGTGGGGCCTTTGGCGCCATCATGCAGAAGGGTGCTCGGAATGTGCGAAGGAGCATGGATGTTACGGTCGTCAAGGATGCCTTAGAGGCAGGAGAATTTTTGAAAACGCTTGTGAGGCGTGGCGACATTGTTCTGATTAAAGCCTCGAGAGGCGCAAAATTGGAACGCGTGTTCGATGTGCTTCAGCCACGGTAATGGGGCTTGGGACGCTTCTCGTCTGGAGAACGCATGTGGGTCTTGCAAGAAAATTCCTAACGAAACTTCCCCTATATATTAATGGCAACGTTCCACCATGCACGGTCTTTCATCTTTATAGGTATTAGGACGTAAATCCATATGCTGTATTTGTGGTTGTACCCTCTTCGTGACGAGTTTGCGATTTTTAATGTTTTTCGGTACCTCAGTTTCCGCATGATTTATGCGGCACTTACAGCCTTTCTCATTGTGTTCTTTCTGGCTCCGCCCGTCATCAAGAAATTGCAAGCGTTGGGATTAGGGCAAAAGATTCGGACTGATGGGCCGCAATCGCATTTTGGTAAATCCGGCACTCCAACTATGGGAGGGATGCTGATTCTCTTTTCAGTTCTGGCTTCCACGCTGTTATGGGCCGATGTGTCCAATTACTACGTCTGGTTGGTCATGCTGGCCCTTGTCGGTTTCGGAATGATCGGGTTTGTCGATGATTACATCAAAATATTACGAGGGCGATCAGAAGGGTTAACGGCCACGCAAAAGTTTGTCGGGCAGTTAGGCGTGGGGTTGGGCATTGGATTGTTTTTTTATCTTTCCCCGGCCTATTCCACTGAACTCAGTGTTCCGTTTTTTAAAAATTTCAATCCCGATCTTGGGATGCTCTACATTCCCTTTGCAGTGTTGGTCATTGTGGGATGTTCCAACGCGGTGAACTTGACGGATGGGTTGGATGGCTTAGCGGTTGGGCCAGTGATCATTGCTGCGCTGGCCTATACGGTGGTGGCTTGGGCCGTCGGGAATCGATTGGTCTCAGACTATCTCTTGATTCCGCATATTGAAGGGGCAGGCGAATTAGCTGTCTTGACCGCATCAATTATTGGATCAGGTCTCGGATTTCTGTGGTTCAACACCTATCCAGCGTCGGTGTTTATGGGGGATGTGGGCTCGTTACCCCTGGGCGCGGCGCTAGGGACTGTGGCCGTGGTCTGTAAACATGAACTGTTATTGGTGCTCGTGGGTGGCGTCTTTGTGATGGAGGCCGTGTCCGTGATTTTTCAGGTGATTTCGTTTAAGTCACGGGGGAAGCGGATTTTTCTGATGGCACCCCTGCACCATCATTTTGAAATGAAAGGGTGGGAAGAACCCAAAGTTGTCGTTCGCCTTTGGATTATTGCCATAATTCTCGGATTGCTGAGCATCAGCACTCTGAAATTACGTTAAGGGTTCGTCACGAAGTAACCGGCCCAATTGTACCGGTTACTTCGTGACGGACCCTAGGTCTACAGTCTCAATGAAACCTTCTGGAGTCATGGAACACGTGAAGACTACTCCGGTGCTTCCAATAACCAATTGGACGCAGATGAACGTGACGGTATTTGGGATGGGGCGCAGTGGCCAGTCCGCCGCCGATCTCCTTTTGGATCGAGGTGCGGTCGTGACACTTGTTGAAGAACATCCACGTCCTGACCTTGAGGTATTGAGAGCCACCTATGAACAACGAGGGGCGCGTATTTGCTTCGGAGGAAACCTTGAATCAGTCTTGAGCCAGTCTGAGCTTCTGGTGGTCAGCCCTGGGGTCTCTGTGGATCATCCTGTTCTTCAACGGGCTCGTCAGCAGAACATTGCGGTGATGGGAGAGATTGAATTAGCCGCATGCTTTCTTCGGGCTCCTATTATTGCCGTCACTGGCACCAACGGAAAAAGTACAACGGTCCGTCTGATCGGATCCATCCTAGAGGCAAGTGGGAAGCATGCCTTTGTGGGAGGCAATCTGGGTCTTCCCCTCTGTGAAGCCGTGCCACGGTTAACGGATCCCTCTCCAGCTGCGGACTATGACTACATTGTGGCAGAGGTCTCGAGTTTTCAACTTGAAACGATACAGCGGTTTAAACCATGGATTGCCGCTCTGCTGAATGTGACGCCGGATCATCTTGACCGACATCCCAATCAAGAAGCGTATCAGGCTGCGAAACGGCGTATCTTTGAAAACCAAACGGATCAAGATTGGATGATCATCAACGCGGATGACCCTATTGTGGGGTCGATGGCCGTCGATGCCAAGGCCCGTCTCTGCGAATTTAGCCTGTGCCACGAGGTGCCCCAGGGTATTTATCAGGAAGGAACGATGGTTCGTGCGCGACTGGCGGGGAATGAGGAGATCGTTCTTGACCGTGACGACATTCCGATGCGTGGCCAACATAATGTGGCGAATGCGATGGTTGCGCTCTATGTCGGGCTCCTCTGTGGGTCTTCGCGAGAAGAGATGGTGAAGGGGCTCAAGAATATTCCAACATTCGAGCATGCAGTTGAGCCTGTTCGAACCTGGCGTGGCCTGACGTTTGTGAATGATTCCAAGGGGACAAATGTGGATGCGACGCTGAAGGCGTTGCAGAGCTTTGAGCAACCGGTGGTGTTGATCCTTGGAGGAAAAGACAAGGGTGGGGATTTCCGCATGTTGTTGGAGGCTATTCATTCTGGCGTGAAGGGTATTGTCGTAATAGGGGAAGCGGCCTCTCGGATTCTTGCTGCCCTGGAAGGGAGTACGACGATGATGCGCGCAACAAGTCTAGAGGATGCCGTTTCACAAGCCATTGCGTTAGCGTCGAGCGGGGATGTGGTGTTGTTTTCACCGGCTTGTGCCAGTTTTGACATGTTTCAGAATTATCATCAGCGTGGTCTTGAGTTCAAACGAGTCGTCCAGGAGCTTCAATAAGTGAGTGTGGCAACGTTGCTTCGACGGAAAAATTCGCATCGTGATTCGCGTGCCTGGGCCGATTTGTTTCAGAGCAATATGGCGCTTGGGCGCCGCCGGATTGATCCGTTGATCTTGGGGATAACCGTCGCTCTTTCACTGGGTGGGTTGGTCATGGTCTTTAGTGCGAGTGGAGTGGTGGCAGAAATGAAATATGCTGATTCCACCCATTATCTTCAACGCCAAATCGTGTGGATGGTGCTGGGGTTTATCGTGCTGTTTGTCGGATCACACATTGACTATCGACAATGGAGAACATGGATTCCCTGGATCGTCGGGGGATGCGTTGGCGGGTTGCTGCTGGTGTTAGCGTTTGGCCCTCTGATCAATGGAGCCCGTCGGTGGCTCACCTTCGGATTCTTTTCCATTCAGCCGGCTGAAATGGCCAAGCTTGCGGTGGTGTTGTATCTCGCCGCCTTTCTGTCTAATCCGAATCGACGCATTACCGATTGGCGACGAGGGTTTCTCCCACCGGTGGTAGTGGTGAGTGGGGTTTGCGCGTTAATTGTTGTGGAGCCTGATTTGGGAAGCATCGTGGTCATTGGTTTGGTCTTCGTGTGCATGCTGTTTATGGCTGGAGCGCGGCTTCAACATTTAGCATGTTTAGCCCTTCCGATGTTCGTGGGCTTCCTGGCCCTCATTATTTTCAGCCCGGAACGATGGGAGCGATTCACGACGTTTCTGAACCCTTTCCAAGATCGAGAAGGCGCGGGATATCAGTTGGTCCAATCTCTCTTAGCCTTGGAAAACGGTGGAGTGTTTGGCGTGGGCCTGGGGCAGGGAACACAAAAGCTGCTGTATCTCCCTGAAGGCCATACCGACTTTGTGTTGGCATTGGTTGGGGAAGAGCTTGGGCTGATTGGCACCTTAGGATTGTTGGCCTTATTCGTGATCTTGGTTTTGAAAGGATTTCGAGTGGCCGCATTAGCGCCGGATGTGTTTGGACGGTTTCTGGCCCTGGGTATTACCATGCTGCTTGCCATGCAAGCCATGATCAATGCGGGAGTTGTGAGCGGGATGCTTCCGACGAAGGGGCTCACGCTTCCTCTCGTCAGTTATGGGGGCTCTTCGCTTCTCACGACCATGCTGGCTATTGGGATATTGTTGAGTATTGCTCGCCAAGGGCGGGCAAGCCCCTAGACAGGGGATCGATATGCGAATCGTGATTGCCGCAGGTGGAACCGGGGGGCATATGTATCCGGCTATTGCCTATGCCAAAGCCTTTCAACAGCATGATCCAGGAGGGCATATTCTGTTTGTCGGAACGGGCAAAGCTGTCGAGGAGAAGATTCTCCGTCAAGAAGGATTTCCCGTTGAGGCCCTTCAGGTGGAAGGTGTGGTTGGACGCAGAGCCTTGAGCATGCTTCGCGCATTCTGGCTTCTCCCTCAAGCTATTAGGCGGGCCATACAGATTCTTCGGTCAGAAAAAGCGGATTTAGTCATAGGAACCGGCGGGTATTTCAGCCCGCCTGTGGTCTTCGCGGCCTGGTTACTTCAGATCCCCAGGGTGTTATTGGAACCCAATGCGTTTCCGGGATTGGCGAATCGCGTCTTAGGGCCATTGGCCAATCGAATCTTATTGTCCTTTGAAAGTGCCAAGTCGTTTTTCCCCTCATCCAAAGTGAGGATTATTGGAACGCCTGTCCGCCAGGCCTTCGTCTTGGATCATCCTCCGGTGCCCCCTCAACGTGTGGCGCATCTCTTGATTTTTGGAGGAAGCCAGGGCGCGCAGGCGATTAATTCCGCCATGCTTGAGGCGGTTGAGCGATCATCGATGATTCGGGAATCTGTCACGGTGACTCATCAAACGGGAGTGGATGAGTATGAGCATGTCCGGCAAGGGTATGAAGCACGTGGCATGCAGGTCGATGTCCAGCCCTTTCTGTTTGATATGCCAAAGGAGTTGGCCAAAGCGGATCTGGTGATTTGTCGTGCAGGGGCCAGTACGCTGGCGGAATTAGCAGCCTATGGCAAGGCGAGCATTCTGATTCCTTTTCCTCAAGCCACACACAATCATCAAGAAATGAATGCGAGGGCGATGGAAGAGTCTGGAGCAGCACGAATGTTGCGCCAGTCGGATTTGAACGGCCAGAGATTAGCGGAAGAGATTGAACGGATGATGCGAGACATTCCCGCCCTGCAAACCATGGCCAGACGAAGTTGGGAGGCGAGAAATATTCACGCCACCGAGCAGATGATTGGCGAATGCCTCGCGCTGGTTCAAAGCAAAAAAAGGTGAAATGGTGAGTGAAGGTCGATCAAGAAAATCCAATGTCTATACCAGCAACCATGAGTCAAATGTTCATCTTTAATGAGGAGGGGCTCGTACAGAGCATGAAGGGCGTGTCTGGCAGGAGATGACACTGGTGATTGGCGAGGTAGACCGTCCGGCTTCCTATGGATGGGGGTGCATCCGCAATGTGGTACGGGAAATACCTCGAGGCAGTCGAGCGACGGGCATCAGAGAACCATCTGTCTTCTCTGTCGAAAACGAGCGGGGCTTGATGACGGGCACAACCTCTTCCCTCCTCTCCGGGAGTCTAGAAAACTATGTTTCGAAAAATTCAGCACATTCATTTAGTCGGAATCGGTGGAAGCGGCATGAGCGGCATTGCGGAAGTGCTTCTCACGTTAGGGTATAAAGTCACGGGTTCTGATACCGCATATTCCGACACCATTCGCCGCCTAGAAGAAATGGGTGGGATCGTGCATATCGGACATGATGAATCGCATGTGGAAGGCGCACAGGTCGTGGTGATGTCATCGGCTATTGCGATCTCCAATCCAGAAATTCGGGCAGCACGAGCCAAAGTGATTCCGGTCATCCCTCGTGCCGAAATGTTGGCCGAATTGATGCGCTTGAAGTTTGGTATTGCGATTGCTGGGGCTCATGGAAAAACTACGACGACATCCATGGTGGCGTCGATTTTGGCGGAAGCCGGGCTTGATCCCACGTTCGTCGTCGGTGGGAAAGTCAATGCGATGGGGACTCATGCTCGATTGGGCCGGAGTGATCTCCTCATTGCGGAAGCCGATGAAAGCGATGGGTCGTTTTTGCGTTTGTCTCCCTCCATTGTTGTGGTGACGAATATTGATCGTGAGCACCTCGAGCATTATGGGAGTATGGATCGCCTTCAAGAAGCCTTTTTGGAATTTATCAATAAAATCCCATTTTATGGGGCGGCGATTCTCTGTGCGGATGATCCTTGGATTCGTGGCATCTTGCCTGGGGTGGTGAAACGCTACCAGACCTTTGGGGTGAGTGATTTTTCGGGTGTGCTAACGCCTGATTTGTTTGCTACGGACCTTGAACCCAAAGGGTTGGGCGTAGAATTTCGTGCACAGTATCGTGGGCAAAAAATTGGGCCATTTCGCATTCGCATCCCCGGTGTTCACAATGTGTCTAATGCGTTGGCGGCGATCGGTGTGGCCTTGGAATTGGATGTCCCTGTGGATTTAATCCGATCGGGCCTGGCGGCGTTCTCCGGCGTAGAACGCCGGTTTCAAATTCGAGGCGAAAAAAACGGGATAATGGTCGTAGACGACTATGGCCATCATCCCACGGAAATTCGTGCCACCCTAGCGGCGGCACGCGCCACCTGGTCTCGACGGTTGGTCGTGGTCTTTCAGCCGCACCGCTATTCCCGAACGAGGGATCTTGTGGATGAATTTGCCAAGGCCTTTGAGCAAGCTGACGTGGTCTATGTCATGGATATCTATGCCGCCGGAGAAGAACCCATTCCGGGGATCAGCGGTCAGACGCTGGTGGAGAAAATCAGCGGGGCTGGTCATCCTGCCGTCCATTGGGTCAATGGGGACCCCGGGCTTATCAACCGATTGCGAGATGATCTGCGAGAAGGCGATGTGCTGTTAACGCTGGGTGCCGGAGATGTTTGGAAAATTGGCCCCGAGCTGTTAGCGACCTTGGACGTGAGAAGTGAAAAGTAAGAAGTAAGGAGAGGAATAAAAGGAAAATGGGCAAGGATGAACGACAGGTTTTTCTTCTCACTTGCTTTTCACTACGTACTTTTCACTTCTCACTTTTTACTTCTGGTAGGGGAGTCTGGTGAATGATTCGATGGCAAGAATGCCATGTTAAGAGGCCAGCGGCGGGTATTCACGGTGCCGATGCTTCGTCGAGCCCTGCTCCATGTTCAGGGAGAGATTCGATGGCAAGCACCCTTGGCGCCGTTGACTTCTCTTCAAGTTGGGGGTCCAGCCGATGTGCTAGTGATTCCTGCTGACGTTGAGGACGTGGTTCATGTTGTCCGGGGGGCGCATATGGGTCGGATTCCTCTTTTGGTATTGGGTGGAACGAACGTCATTGTTCGAGATAAGGGTCTTCGCGGCATGGTGATGCAGTTGTCCCACTTAAGCAACATTCAGGAAGAAGCGAACCAATTGGTGTATGCGCAGGCTGGCGTCAGGCTGCCGCGACTGATGCAATTTGCCCTTGGCCGAAGTCTTTCAGGGATGGAATGGGCCGCAGGAATTCCAGGGACCCTGGGTGGGGGTGTCGTCATGAATGCGGGAACGCGTTTAGGGGAAATGCAAGATGTGTTGGCAGCTGTGGATCTGGTGACACCTTCTGGCAAACGAAAACGCGTAGAGGCGTCCATGCTCTCCTTTCTCTACCGTAAGACCATCCTTCCCAAAGGCATTGTCGTGGGGGCATGGCTGCAATTGACGTCTGCGGCGAAAGGGGCCATCCAGTCGGTCACGAAAGAGTATTTGCAGTACCGAAAGAACACGCAACCCTTGATCCTGCCCAATGCTGGATCGGTTTTTAAAAACCCCATCGGAGATTCGGCCGGTCGCTTAATTGAGGCGGCGGGGTTAAAAGGCTTACGAGTCGGCGGTGCGGAAGTCTCCACCAAACATGCCAATTTCATTGTCAATCGAGGAGCAGCGACCGCTGAGCAGGTATTGACGCTGGTCCGAAAGGTTCGGGAACAGGTCGCCAGGAAATTTGGCGTTCGATTGGAGTTGGAGTGGAAGGTGATTGGGGAGCGATGAACGTGGGATTGGCAACATGAAAAAAAGTGAAAAGGGAAATGGCAGGAGTGAGAGGGAAGGCAGGAAGGCAAGCATGCAGAAGCCATCAGCCGTCATGACGACGGCATCGTTACGTGTGGGTGTCTTGATGGGCGGAGCATCTGCCGAGCGAGATATTTCCCTGAAGACCGGCCAGTCGATCTGTGAGTCGTTACGTCGCCTCCGATATACGGTCGTGCCTATTGATGTGGATCCGACATTACCTCAGCAATTGCGCGCCCAAAAAATTTCGGTGGCCTTTCTCGCCCTTCATGGGGTGGGTGGGGAAGATGGGACGGTACAAGGGTTGCTGGAAATTATGAACATTCCCTATACCGGATCGGGAGTATCTGCCAGTGCGGTCTGTATGGATAAAGGATTGACACGCGTGGTGCTTCAGGCCGCAGGAATTCCTGTTCCGGCTGGAGAAATTATGCAGGCGCCAGTGATGCTTCCTCATCCCCCTAGCCATTTGGGATGGCCGGTGGTGGTCAAGCCTACTAGGGAGGGGTCGAGTATCGGGGTCTCCATTGTGAAGAAGTCTACGGAGTGGAAGCGCGCGGTCGCCAAGGCGTTTCGTTACGGACAGCAGGCTGTTGTCGAAAAATATATTCCTGGTCGTGAAGTGGCTGTGGGTGTTCTGGACAGCACAATCTTCCCAGGAGTGGAAGTACTGGCACCAGGAGGGTTTTACGATTTTCGTGCGAAATATGGCAAAGCGGCGACCCGCTACCTCTGCCCCGCTCCGCTGTCTTCTCGCTTGGAGGGGCGGCTGCGAGAGTTGAGCGTTCAGGCCTATCACGCCTTAGGATGTCGGGGGGCCGCTCGTGTCGATTTTCGAATTCATCCCAATGGCCGTCCGTATGTCTTAGAGCTGAATACCATTCCCGGTATGACAGAACGGAGTCTGTTGCCGATGGCCGCCGCTCAACATGGTATGACGTATGATGATTTGGTCGACGCGATGCTACAGGCGGCTTTGCTGAAACGCGGAGGATTGGCTGGTCAACCCATGACGATGAAACGGGGAACGATCTGATGGGTGAGAGAGACGACTTTCCCTCCCAGCAGCCTCGGAAGAACCGGCCGCTCAAAAGTGGAGAGTCTTTTGGGCGAAAAGAAAAAAGCCACAAATCTTCGCCCTTCCGACGTGTCGTCGTGGGAAGTCTTCTGGCCTGTCTGATTGTCGGGCTGATGATTGGTGGACGATCTGCGGTGCGGTGGGTGAATGAATGGACCAAGATTCAAGAAGTGACTGTTTTAGGCTTAGATCGTCTTTCGCGAGAAGAGATTATTGCAACGTTGAATCTGTCCCCTGAGTCGAGTTTGTGGTCTATCGACATTGATCACCTATCGGGTCAGTTGCAAGGCCATCCCTGGATTCGCTCCATCACCTTTGATCGCGTATTCCCACATTCCCTGGCTGTCCAGGTTGAGGAACGGCACCCGGCGGCGGTGCTCGATGCCGCGAAAAAAGATTATTTCCTCGATATGGAAGGGCATTTATTGCCAGGAGAGACCGGGAAAGCGAGCCAGTCGTTACCGGTCGTCGAAGGGCTCACTTCAAAGTTTTTTACGGAACATGAGGAAGAGGGGCATCGACGTGCCAAACAGGGGATTTATTTGGCTGAATTAGTATCCCAACGTTTTCCCGGTCAGCCACGGGTGAATGTGGCGCATGCCCACACGACTGTCGTGGATTTTCCTCGCATTCGCTTCCAATTTGGGCAAGAATCGGAGCAACAGTGGCAACGATTTTTGGTCCTGTACCCGACGGTCAAAGACACGATTGGACGACAGTCGCAAGAAGTGGATTTGAGATTTGCTCAAAAGGTCATCCTTCGCAAGAGGACATTCTAAACTATGACGAAAAAAGAACACATTGTGGTGGGATTGGACATCGGGACGACAAAAATTTGCGCGGTGGTTGGCGAAGTGTTGGCTGACCGTTCCGTCAACGTGATTGGCATTGGCTCACATCGTTCGACGGGTTTGCGTAAAGGCATGGTCGTCAACATGGAGAGCACGGTGGAATCCATCAAACGAGCTGTGGAAGAAGCTGAGTTGATGGCGGCCGTCCAAATCAATTCGGTGTATACGGGGATTGCCGGTAGTCATATCGGCAGTGAAAGTGCACAAGGGGTGGTGGCGCTGAAGAAACGGGAAGTCACCAAAAGCGATATCCGTCGTGCGGTTGATACGGCTCGTGCGTGTGCCGTGCCTCCTCCAGATCGACAAATTCTNCATGTGCTTCCGCGAGAATTTATTGTGGATGATCAGGAGGGCATTCGAGATCCATTGGGTATTGCCGGATCGCGCCTGGAGGTGGATGTGCATATTGTGACGGGAGCGGTCACTTCTGCCCAGAATCTCGCACGGTGTGTGACCCGGGCCGGGCTAGATGTGGTCGATATTATCTTGCAGCCGTTGGCATCGAGTGCGGCTGTGCTCTCTCCTGAAGAGCGAGAGTTAGGAGTGGTGATGGTTGATATCGGAGGAGGGACGACGGATGTCGCTGTTTGGGTGGAAGGGTGTATTCGGCATTCGGCCGTCATTCCCATGGGCGGGAATCATTTGACATCGGATTTGGCAATTGGTCTACGAACGGCTCCCGAAGATGCCGAGAAAATCAAATTGCAATATGGGGTGGCCAGTAGTCAGTTATTAAACGACGATGAAAATATTGAAGTACCGAGTGTGGGAGGACGCCCGCCACGAGTGATGCCTCGAACGGTTGTCGCGCAAATACTCTCGCCTCGCGTGGAAGAAATGTTTGAACTGGTTCGTCGTGAAATCCGGCGGGCCGGTTATGACGGGATGCTCGTGGCTGGTGGAGTGTTGACGGGAGGGACCTCCTTGCTTCCCGGCATGGCTGATGTGGCTGAACAAGTACTTAATCTCTCGGTTCGGTTGGGGCGTCCTCTGGGTGTTGGTGGGTTGCGGGATATCGTGCAAAACCCGATGTATTCCACGGCGGTTGGCCTGATTGTGCATTCCGTGAGTCAGGAAAATGAATTCGAAGTCGTAGGGGCGGGAGGCGGGAAATCCAAAAATCCGTCACATTGGATGGGCGGAATGGTCTTCAAAATGAAGGGCTGGGTCATGAACTTTTTCTAAACCATGGAGGGTGGGGAAGGAGGGAAGTCTGTGTCGCTCATGCAAAAGGAACGGAACTATCAATGGCATGTAATCACATTCTGCCAGAGTCCTGGTAGAGAGGAGGAGTCCTATGTTTTCACTTTCTGATGATGAACTCGCTGCAATCAACATTAAAGTGGTGGGTGTCGGTGGTGCTGGCTGTAATGCCGTGAACACCATGATCGAAGCGAGTCTGGGCCGCGTGGAGTTTGTCGTGGCCAATACGGATTTGCAGGCGCTTGGCCGTTCGTTGGCATCTTACAAAATTCAATTGGGCCCTGAACGTGCCAGAGGCTTAGGAGCCGGAGCACGGCCCGAGGTGGGCAAGGAGTCGGCACTCGAAAGCGAGGCTCAAATTCGTGAGGCCTTGGAAGGGGCGGACATGGTGTTTGTGACGGCCGGAATGGGTGGGGGAACCGGAACAGGTGCCGCGCCGGTTGTGGCCAAGATTGCTCGAGAGCTGGGTATTCTCACCGTGGGAGTGGTCACCAAGCCTTTTCAATATGAAGGCAATCGCCGAGCTAGTTTCGCGGAAGAAGGCATTCGCGAATTGAAAAAGCATGTGGACTCCCTGTTGATCATCCCCAATCAAAAACTACTCGGAATGGTCGATAAAAATACCCCGCTGTTAGAAGCGTTTAAGATTGCGGATGATGTGTTGCGACAAGCGATTCAAGGCATTTCCGATGTGATTACCACCCCGGGTTTGGTGAACGTGGATTTTGCCGATGTTCGAACCGTGATGGGGTATTCCGGGCGGGCCGTGATGGGTATGGGCACTGCTCATGGACCTACTCGGGCTGAAGAAGCCGCCAGGCAAGCTATTGCCAGTCCATTATTGGAAGACGGCAGCGTGGAGGGAGCCCGAGGCCTCTTGTTGAATATTACCGGGGGCCCCAGCATGACGTTGCATGAAGTGAGTGAAGCATCCAATATTGCACGGGAAGCGGCTGATCCACAGGCCAATATCATTGTGGGCCAAGTCATCAATCCTGATATGGGCGATGAATTGACCGTGACCGTAATCGCCACGGGCTTCGAACAGGGAGAGTCGGTGTTGCGGTTCCCAAGTGCGCATCAGCCGACACTTGTGGTCGAACCTATCAAAACCCCGACATTGGTCTCGGTGGGGATGGATTTGAGTGGAGAGAGCGGCGCCGATGATTTGGATCGTCCGACATATTTGCGCCGGCAAGTGGCGGCTCATAAGACCCCGGAAAACGGAAATGGACATTTACTCGTCGATGACGATTGGGATATCCCCACGTTCTTGCGAAAGAAGGCGGACGGCTGACGTCTCTTGCTGAAGATTCGTCTGGAAGGGTTGTGCCTGTGAGCTCCGTCTTGTCTGATTGCGGATTCACGAGTGAGGTGATTCCCGTTCGCCATTTCTTTGGCACACGGCAGTTGCCGGCAGGGCTGGATGCTTCTATTCAAATAGGGGCAATAACAACCGGGCCTCCATCATTCCCCTCTATCGCGAGCCTGAAGCAAATTCACAGTACTCAGGTCATGGTGTTTGATCGCCCGGTTAAGACAGGGGTGTTGACGCAGGGTGAAGGGGATGCGCTGGTCACCAACCAACGGCAAGTCTTGTTGGTTGTTCGGACGGCTGATTGTGTGCCTGTGCTGCTGGTGGACAATGAAATAGGTGTGATTGGGGCGATCCATGCGGGTTGGAGAGGAGCTGTGGGCGGCATCGTTCCTAAGACCATTCAAACCTGTGTGGAGCAATTTGGTTCAGATGTGGCCAACATGTATGTGGCGATTGGTCCTTCGATTGGCCTCTGTTGTTATGAGGTGGATGTCCCGGTGATTGAACCCTTGCGTAGGCACTATCCTGATTGGGTCGGAGTATTCGAGGAAACCACAGTAGGCAAAGGCATGTTGGACCTGAAGCAGCTGATCTGGCATCAAATCCTCGCCAGTGGGATTCCCGAGCATCAGGTTGAGCGAATAGAGCATTGCACGCGCTGTCGGGACGATCTCTTTTTTTCCTACCGTCGGGAAGGGAAAGTCAACGGGACCATGATGAGTGGGATCATGCTGCCAGGGAGCTAGTAGAAAGTTAGAAGAGAAAAGTTAAAAGGAAATTAGGTGGGAGTATGTCTTCTGTCCACCATAGTTTTACGCATCATGAACCTGTTCCTGTGACTTAAGAGCCATTCCCGTTTACAATAATCTTTGCATCACACGTGGCACCGTTAGAACATTCATCGGATTCTGTGACCATTGCTGACAATGTGCAGAAGATTCGAGAAGGCATTCAGAAGGCGACTCTTCGGGTGGGGCGAGATCTTTCCACCGTTCAGTTGGTGGCGGCGACAAAAACGGTCGCCTCACAGCGATTACTCGAAGCCTATGTCGCGGGGGTGAGAATTTTCGGGGAGAATCGGCTTCAGGAAGCGCAAGAAAAAATGCCGGCTGTTGGCCTGCGCCAAGGATTGACCTGGCATTTCATTGGGCGCATGCAACGCCGAAAGCTCAAGGATATTGTAGGGAATTTTGCCATGCTTCATTCGGTAGAAAGCGTGGAGCAAGCGCGTAGCATTCAGGCCATCGCCGAAACATTGGGCATTCAGCAAAAAATCCTCCTTGAAGTGAATGTGGCAGGGGAAGCCTCCAAAGGGGGATTTGCCTGCCAGGAGATGCAAGAAGCTATACAACAAATTGAGCAGCTCCCACATGTGGTCATTCGGGGATTAATGACCCTTCCTCCTTTTAGCGACAATCCAGAGGATGCCAGGCCCTATTTTGCCGCGTTGCGTCAATTGCGTGATTGCCTTGCGCAACAGAGCCTGACGCATGGCGGGGTGGAGGAATTATCTATGGGGATGTCCCATGACTATCAGGTTGCGATTGAGGAGGGAGCCACGATGGTGCGGATTGGCACGGCTATCTTTGGCAACAGGTGATAATTTCCGACACGGGCAAGGAGCTTAACCACTAGATAATCATAAAGGAGTGCCATGGATTTTGCGGGAAGTGTCTTAGGAAATATGTTAGCCGGCATTGCTGAGGTTATAGGGATGATTCTCACGTTATATATGTGGGTGGTCATTATCCGGTCCTTGATCTCTTGGGTAAATCCTGATCCGTATAACCCCATCGTGCAATTCTTACAACGAGCTACCGATCCGGTCTTTTATCAAATTCGGAAACGTCTGGGGATGGGAAACATGGGATTTGATTTTTCCCCGATCATTGTTATTCTAATAATAATCTTTCTGCAATTTGCCCTGGTTGGCTCTTTAAAGGATTTAGCCATGAGAATGCACTAAGGAGTGCAGGGAAAGGAGATGATGATGAAAATTACACCGTTGGATATTCAACATAAAGTGCTGGAGACGCAATGGCGGGGTTATCATAAAACCCAAGTCGACCAATTTTTAGAAGAAATTGCCGAGAGAGTTGAAGAACTCACCAAAGAAAATTTGGTGATGAAGGAAAAATTATCGTCAAAAGATGATGAGCTTGGGCAATTGAAACGAGCGGAATCAACATTGACCAGCACGTTGATTTCGACACAATCGTTTGTCGATCAACTGAAGCGTGGTGCGCAACGTGATGCTGATCTCATCGTCAAGGAGGCTGAATTAAAGGCTGAAGAAATCCTGTCACAAAGCCGCACAGAGCTTGTGGAAATGCGGCGGACAATCTCTGGCCTCCGGCAACAGCGGGCGTTGGTGTTGGATCGTCTTCGCTCGACGTTGAGTTCCTTTCGCCGATTAGTCGAGGTAGAAGAGCAGCCAGACCCTTCTTTTGATTCTTCATTTGAAGAGGCTCAGGAATCGCTAGAGCCTGAAGCCCATCAGTTGAATGTGGAGTCCGCGCCACATCGAGAAGCGGGATAGCTCTTCTGTTCCTCCCATGAATTTGTGGATGCGACCGATCCCATTACGCGTATTCTCCGTGAAGGCATTCGGACACGAGTGTTTCCCGGCGCAGTGCTGCTTGTCCGCCACAAAGGGCAGGTTCGCGTTCATCAGGCCATTGGCCTAACCTCTTCGTTTCCAGATTCTCCTCCCGTCCAACTTAGCACCATCTACGATTTAGCTTCTCTCACGAAGCCCCTGGTTACGGCATCTTCTATTCTCCTTCTGGCTCAGGAGGGGCATCTGACTCTGACTCAAGCGCTGTCGACGCTCTTAGAAGAAGTTAAGGGATTTCCTCTAGGGTCGGTTTCCTTGAAAGCCCTGCTGTCTCATCAAAGTGGACTTCCAGCCTGGCGCCCATTCTATCAATCGTTTTCTCCTTCCCTGCCTCTTGAGCCTGAATTTCGACAAAAACGAATACAGGCTATTCTGGAGATGATTTGCAAGGAGCCGATTGGCCATGCCTCATCGGCAACGAGTGTCTATAGTGATTTAGGCTACATGGTATTGGGATGTGTTGTAGAGCGAGTGATGGGGCAATCACTCGCTGATTTCTGCCTGGAACGAATTGTTAAACCGCTAAAGGCAAGCCCACTGGCTTTTTGCATGCACCATATTCAAGGGGATGTAACACGCAAGGTTGCTCCAACAGAAGAAGATCCCTGGCGCGGTCGCCTACTCCAAGGAGAAGTGCATGATGAGAATGCGGCTACCCTTGGAGGGATTGCGGGACATGCAGGATTATTTGGCACGGCTCAGGCTGTGGGGCAAGTGACAAAAGCATGGCTGGATGCCTACGCAGGCAAGCCAAGCCTCTTTCAGCAGGAGTTCGTCAGGCAGTTTGTGCAAGCTCAGCTTGGAACCAGTTGGGGGTTGGGGTGGGACACGCCCTCTCAACCTTCGTCTTCGGGCCAATGGTTTTCGCCTGAATCATTCGGCCATTTAGGCTTTACCGGCACTTCGATTTGGATTGACCCTGTTCGGGAGCTGGAAGTTATCTTCCTGTCTAACCGCGTCCATCCCACCCGCGATAATCAAGCCATAAAAATCTTTCGGCCACAACTGCATGATGCGATCATTCAGGATCTTTAAGGACCCCTTTGAGAAGGTGCTTTGGTTTTCTTCCTGCACGGCAAAATGGTGCTGCCACCTTTGGGGGAGCTTCTTTAAATGATGCTCTATTTGACTCCCTATCAACAGGCTGATAGGGTACCCAAAGGTAGGTGTGATGTTTTAGCCCTCACACTAAGCGGTCCTTAAGGAATGTTTCCTTTCCCTTCTCTGCCCGTTATTTAGCACGGGCCTGCTGCCTTTCCTGCTATTCTTGCCTGTTACAATCGGGTTTTTGTGTGGTTCTGGAGAGAAGCTTGTGCAGTTCTCCACAAGTTTCTGACTTTATGCTGAAGGGTAGCCTGATACTTGATGGCCACCAATCAAGCAGCAGGTATAAATGATCGGCAATCCGTATGATAGGGATTGGAGAGAAAGAGTAAGGAAATCATGAACGTGGAAACCGTGGTTCTGCTAGGGAAAGGTGTTCGTCTTGTCGTGTCTACTCTGCGCGAGAAGGATGATGCTTTTCGATGTCGAGTTTTTGAGGCCAATGTTCGGGAAGATGAGCCCCTGGCTTATCGGGTTATTTCCGATAGATTTGAAGCCTTGACGTGCTTGGGAGCTCAAACCGGTGCCTATAATTATGCCAAACGTGTGTATCCGGCTTTTGCGGAAAAGATGAAAAGTCCACCGTATTTGATTTGGAATGGCCCCATGAGGAACGTGTGAGTTGTTGGGAGACATGCGGTGGAGCGGGAAAGTCTGATTGAACATGATACGTGTTCCACGAACGGAGGTAGGGATGAAATTAACTATGAAATGGGGTGGTAAGAGTCAAAAGTCCAAAGCTTCCCGAGCCACGCAGAAAATACGGTGGGATCTATTGGGAATCCCAGATCCTCGGAAGGGACCTGTACCTAAATCGATTGAGGAAATCAGACGGCAAGCTCAAGCCATTTCTAGTTTAGGGCTTGGTCTAGACGTGCAGAGTATGCCTGCTGGGGGGAAATTAAAAAAAGTGAGCATTCCTACAGACAAGCTGGTTAGAAAGCCCAAACGAGAAGCTAAGGCTTCCTGAGGGTAGGCCAATGTTCCTGGTGGGAATGTATTCATTGCGTAAGGCGTCAGACAGGATAAAAGCCTGATCATGTGGCTTTTTTCACCCAAATGGCCTCTGTTTTGGAAGGTGTGTGGTGCGCCTCAGGTGTCCAGATAATCCACCCAGGTTTCTTTTTCGGCAAGGTATTTCTGGCCTTTGAAGTTGAGGCGAGTGCGCATTTTGATGAAGCCTAACCCGCGGAGCTGATCGACAATGTCTTTGGTAGTTTCTTGCACAGTCCGATGTACTTGGGAATCGAGGGTTAAAGCCTCATACATGATTGACCCGTTATAGCCGCCCTCTACCCGTTTAATCGGGACCATCCGGTTGAAGTACCGATCGCTGGGATCGGTCCCTTCCAATTGATGTTTTTCCACAACCGCATTTTTGACTCGAAAAGATAAGGGCAGAGAAGTCATAGATCTTGGCTCCGGTTATTGATAGACGGGGAAACGTCGTATTCCTCAGTGAAACGTGAATGTCGGATAGAAGTCTCAGGAGAGCGATTATAGGATGCACTGGAAAGCGCTGCAAGTCTGGTTGACTTCGGTCAGAAATGGCACGTACCCTTCACTCCTCCTAGGAGGGCTTTCTGGAAATGCTCTCCCAGTGGCGTTCTTGCCCCTTGGCCGTGTTCACGGTACTTTCCTGTAGGCTTTGTGTGCCCAACAGAACGCCATGAGCAATGCGCGGGCTTGCTGAACGGAATTTTTCGAACAGCCTCTTTGAGATACAGTCCGGTTGAAGGAAAGGTCGTGTGGCGATATGGACCGCGAGTCATTGGTTTCAGATATTTCAATTAATCTTCCCAATGGTCTGACCGTTCTTAGAATTCTCTTAGTCCCTGTTTTTGTTGGGCTTTTACTTTATGGCCATTATGATATCGCGCTGATCATTCTCCTGATCGCCGCATTGACCGACATTCTGGATGGGATGGTCGCTCGTATGACCAACCAGCGGACTCGCCTTGGCGAATACCTGGATCCTCTGGCCGATAAACTGTTGTTGATGTCGGCCATTGTTACCCTCTCCGTGCTGCATTTCATTCCGATATGGGCCGTGATTGTAGTTGTGAGTCGCGATGCCATTTTATTAGCTGGCACAATCCTGGCCAACTTGACAGAAATTAATATTGATATTTCTCCCACCAAATTGGGTAAAAGTACCACCTTTGCCCAAATTTGTTATGTCATCGCCATGATGTTGCAGGTGACCGGGAAGGTGCCGGTCTCCCTGGTGGATCCGTTGTTATGGGTGATGGTGACGCTGACGGTGGGATCGGGTGTCCATTATTTGCTGCGTGGGGTTCAGCATCTTAATGCATCTCATGAGAAACCGGACTCAGAGGGTGCATAACCATGAATCGAGAACGGGTTGGCCATCAGTTAGTTGACGCAAAGGTGGTTTCCTCAGATGATTTGGCTCAAGCCTTGGCCATTCAACAGGGCGAAGGCGGGCGGCTTGGGAGTATTTTAGTGCGCATGGGCGTACTGTCAGAATCCACATTATTGGAATTCTTGAGCCAGCAGTATGGCGTTCCTACCGTAGAACTTTCCACGTGTTCTCTTGATCAAAGCCTCCTGGCCATTCTGCCTCTGACCCTTGTTCAACAGCATTTGGTGGTGCCAGTTCAAAAGACCGCTTCCCGTTTAACCCTGGCGATGGCTGACCCGACAAATGCCTCGTTGTTGGACGAACTTCAGTTTAGAACGGGTCTCCATATTACGCCGATGGTGGCTACCGAGTCGGATATTCGCATGACAATCAGTCAGGCATATGAACGACCTCAGAATGGTTCTTCATCAAATGGGGGCATTTCGCCAGGACTTGGGACGTTCGATCAACAGGCTAGTGAGGTAGGACAACAGCCCATATTCTCTCCACCCAAGCTTGGCAGGGTCCCTGGTGTTTTACCTGTTGCTGATGCCTCTTCTACATTGGCGGCAAAACCGCATGTCATGATTGAACGGAATGCCTCGGCTGTGGATGTGCTGAATGGGCTGGTTCTACAGGCCATTGAGATGGAGGCTAGCGATATTCATATTGAGCCGCTAGAAAAGATGATCCGCATTCGGTTCCGGTTAGATGGGATGTTGCGACCCATCCGCAATCTTCCTAAAGACTTACATCAGTCCTTGTTGGCACGCCTGAAAATTCTTTCGGATTTAGATATTGCTGAGCGGCGGTTGCCTCAAGATGGGCGAATGAACATTGCAGGGTTTCCGCATGTCGATATTCGAGTGGCGATTTTACCCTGCTTATTTGGTGAAAAAGCTGTCTTGCGGCTGTTGAATCAGTCGGGTTTGGCCTTGCATCTCACTAATCTGGGATTGGACCAATCTGATTTGGATCGGGTGACCACAGCCTTGGAAAGCCCCTATGGCATGATTTTAGTGACCGGGCCGACCGGGAGTGGTAAGACCACCACGCTCTATAGTGCGCTGCAATTTCTCAATACGCCTCAAATGAATATCGTGACGGTTGAGGATCCTGTGGAGTTTCAGATTCAGGGAATCAATCAATTGCAGATTCATGAGGAGATTGGCTTGGACTTTTCGATGGGTTTGCGATCATTTTTGCGGCAAGATCCCGATGTGATGATGGTCGGTGAAATTCGTGATCGGGAAACTGCTCAAATTGCTATCCAAGCGGCATTGACGGGCCATCGTGTCTTATCCACGCTTCATACCATGAATGGTCCTGGGGCCATTGCGCGTCTGATTGATATGGGGATCGAGCCGTTCCTGGTTTCCTCGGCGATTTCGCTTATTATTGGCCAACGGTTGGTACGAAAAATTTGCAGACATTGCGCCGAACCGGACGTGGTCTCGCCTGTTCAACTGCGAGGTTTAGGGTTTAAAGATGACATGATCGGTACGGTGCATGCGATGAAGGGTCGTGGTTGCGACCAATGTCATATGACGGGATACAAAGGGCGCATCGCGTTATTTGAAACCTTGCCAATGGTTGAACGGTTGCATCACAAAATCCTGGGCCGTGTCTCTACCAGTGAGCTGAGAGCCTGTGCTATTCAGGAAGGATTTCGAACATTGCGTCAAGCGGGGTTGTCCGCCCTGCAGCAAGGCCAGACGACGGTAAGTGAAATTTTGACGGAAACGAGCGACGAGGGATCGCCTGTTACGAACGCGAGAGGTCTGTGAAAGAGATGGATCTGCTGGAACTGCTACGTGAGGTACGCCAGCAACAGGGATCGGACTTGCATCTTGTGGCAGGTAGTGTGCCTCGACTCCGCGTTGATGGTCACTTGAAACCTATGCAGGCGGCCATGCTGACGAGCCAGGATGTGAGCCGTTTAGCCGAAAGTTTGCTTACCGAAGAACAGCAACGGCAGTTGGCTGAGACAGGTGAATGGGATGGGGCGCACACGGTACCGGAAGCGGGTCGATTTCGCTTCCATTTGTATACCCAGCGAGGTTCGTTGGCGATGGCGGTACGTGCGATTTCCGAATCCATACCCTCAATGAATGAATTAGGATTACCATCTGTTGTCAAAGCGTTGACGCAGAAATCTCAGGGGCTGGTTCTGGTTACGGGTCCGACGGGCAGCGGGAAAAGCACCACCTTGGCTGCCATGCTGGATCAGGTGAATCAGGAGCGGCGGGCCCATATTGTTTCGTTGGAAGATCCGATTGAAGTTCTGCATCCCCACAAGAAGAGTCTGGTCTCTCAGTTGGAAGTGGGTTCCGATGTTCGAGAGTTTCAGTCAGCACTCAAAGGTATTTTGCGTCAGGATCCCGATGTGGTGTTTTTAGGGGAATTACGGGACCGTGAGACGATTCAGGCGGCCCTGACCATGGCGGAAACTGGGCATTTGACCGTGGCGACCTTGCATACCAACTCTGCCATTCAGTCGTTGACGAGGCTGATCTCGGTTTTTCCTGCCCACCAACAACAAGAGGTGCGAATTCAGTTATCGATGGTGTTAGAGGGTATACTCTCGCAACGGCTGTTGCCTCGCTTGGAAGGGCGTGGCCGGGCGTTGGCTTTAGAGATTTTGATTCTCTCTCCCGCTATTCGCAACCTCATTCGTGAAGATAAGTTGCATCAAGTCTATTCCATGATGCAAACCGG
>BS_KBA_SWE02_21mDRAFT_10000197_pt1 | contig 21594 bp, 13 predicted proteins | sample BalSeasSWE02_21m_FD_9196 | JGI IMG/M metagenome (IMG submission 9196)
CTCTGCCTAAATAACAAGGATCATGAAATGTAATGCGTTTTCCTTTAAATTTTCCGCCTTCAATAGTTAAACGGCCCTCATCCAATAAACTCTTTAAAAATGTAGTGTGATGCATCACTTCATAATTTCCACCGAGTTCAGGATATTCATTTTTGATTGTGTTAAAGCAATGAGGACAAGCCGTTACAATTTTTTTAATATCATAGGCATTCATCACTTCAATGTTAGTAACTGCCTGCATTTGAAATAAGAACTCGTTACCTGCGCGCTTTGCAGGATCGCCTGTACAACTTTCTTCTGTGCCTAAAACGGCAAACTCTACCTGAGCCTTATGTAAAAGTTTCACAAAAGCTTTAGTGATTTTTTTTGCTCTATCATCAAAACTACCAGCACAACCTACCCAAAATAAAACTTCTGGTTGCCTGCCTTGAGCCAAGAATTCGGCCATTGTTGGTACTTTTAGTAATTCGCTCATTCTATCTTGTTTTTTTGAATTCGTTTGCCTTAATCATCACATTTACTATTCGTTTTTCCAATTAAGTCTGTCCATTTGATTGTAAGGCCATGGTGCTCCATTGTTTTCAATATTTGTCATCATAGTATTGAGTTCAACAGGGGCTGCTGATTGCTCCATCACTAAATAGCGACGCATGTCTAAAATAATAGATAACGGATTGATACTTACCGGACACGCCTCTACACAGGCATTACAGGATGTGCAAGCCCATAATTCTTCTCTTGTGATATAATTATCTAATAATTGTTTTCCATCATCTACAAATGTCCCCTTATTGACATCCATATTCTTTCCAACTTCTTCCAATCTATCTCTGGTATCCATCATAATTTTACGTGGGGATAATTTTTTACCAGTCTGATTGGCAGGACATTCACTTGTGCACCGCCCACACTCTGTGCAGGTATAGGCATTAAGGAGTTGCACCCAATTTAGATCCTGAACATCACTAGCTCCAAATTTAGCCGGCATTTCCGCCCCTTCTGCGGGTGCTGCAAATGGATCAATATTTGGATCCATCATCATCTTAACTTCTTTGGTAACTGCCGTTAGATTATCAAATTGACCTTTCGGCTTTAAACTCGCATAAAATGTATTTGGAAAGGCTAAAAGAATATGTAAATGTTTTGAAAAATAGAGGTAATTCAAGAAAACTAAAATTCCTAAAATATGAAGCCACCATGCGGTTCTTTCAATGACATGGAATGAATTTTCAGATAATCCCTCGAATAATGGGGATATGTACTGACTAATAATGTTTCCTGAATTCATTGCTTGAAAATGAATATCAGTTGCATTCATAATTAAAAACAAAGACATTAAAACCATTTCAAAATACAGAATATAATTGGCATCATTCTTTGGCCAACTAGTCATTTCGCTTTTCCAAAAACGGTTTAATTTCAATAGGTTCCTACGAATCCAAAAGACAATAACAGCAATAAAAACAAGTAATGCTAATACTTCAAAAGAACCGATTAAAAATCCATATACAGTCCCTAGAGATGAAAACACTCTATGGGTTCCTAATAAACCATCTATAATTATTTCAAGAACTTCAATATTAATAACTACAAATCCCACATAGACTATGACATGCAAAAAACCAGCAATAGGACGTCTACCCATTTTACTTTGGCCCAGAGCTATCAAAGCCATATTTTTCCATCGTTGTGATTTGTTGTCACTTACATCAATATCCTGACCTAATTTAATATTACGTATTAGTTTTTTTACGTTTTTTGTAAAATAACCAACACCAATAATAAGTGCAATTGCAAAAAGTATATTTGGTAAATAATTCATGGATTATCAATTAGTTTCTGACTCTTGATAAGGTATTTCCTTTTTTGATAAAACTCTAAAATAGCGCTTTGGATGCAGTTTAATATCCTTTAGCAGTGCTTCCATTTCTTTAGTAGCTCCTTCCAGGTTTTGATACAATGCTTCATCTTTAAGTAATTTACCCATAGATCCTTCACCATTTTTCACCCCAGCAAGTAGACTATTAATATTGGATAAGGTTTCATTCAATGATTCAACTGTATTACCAACATTTGCCTCTTTTAATTCTGAAGTCATAGCCGCTAAATCATTACTGGCGGTTTTAAAACTGTCAAGAATAGCGGCGATATTCTTATCGTTTTCAGAAACCACACCATTCAAAGTATTTGCTAAATTTTTATAAGCTTTTAAAGTTGCGTTAAGTTCAGCAATTGTTCTTTTTAACCCGGCATCAGACTCGTCTATAACAATCTTGTTAATATTTGTAAGAAGCGTGTCTGTTGATTTTAAGGTAGCATTTAAATCAGTACTCAATCCGGAAAAGTTTTTTGAAAGACTAGTAATAAGTCCAACTTGTATTTCAGATTCTAAAACATCCCCTGGTTTTGCTAACTCACCATCATTACTAATAATGATGGCAATGGCATTGCCTCCCATTAAACCAGTTTCATATAATCTGATTTTACTGTTTTTTGAGAATTTCAATTGCTCATTTACAGTAAAAGCTATTCTGGTTCTACCTGTTTTATAATCATAAATAATGTCTTGAATTTTGCCTACGGTATTCCCTTTAACAGTTACTACTGAAGAGGTACTCAAAGCATTATAATCAAATTCTGTGTAGTAAATATTTTTTGGTTCAAATAGGTTTTGTCCTTTTAGATAATTATATCCAAAAATAAATAGGAAAATTCCTAATAATACCAGAACCGCAGTTTTAACTTCTTTTGTTATTTTCAAAGTGACTTTATTTTTATTCAAACAAATTTAAAATAAATTTAAAAAGAATAACCTTAATTAGCCGTTGTTTTTAATGCTTCTGAAACAGGAATTCTTTTGCCATCCTTAAAAGCGACAATAAAACTGGATTTATACCCTTTTAATTTGGCAATATCCTCCAATTCTAAAATTTTATTATAATCATAAGAAGATCCATAATAATACTTATATAGATTATTCTCCTTTTCAAAAGAAATATTGTCTAATTGATTAAAATTATATGGCTCTGGGTCAATTTTCCTGGAACCGGCGGCTATTTGTACTTTAAAGATAACGTTGGTGTCAATAGAACTTAATATTTCAGTTTTTTCATTATGAGCTATTTCTTCAACAAATATCTCGTCACCAACATTTTGATCTAAGGTGTTTTTATAATTTAGAATAGCATCAGAAATTGAATTAGAAATTTCATTTTGTCCTTTCCTTGAATTTAAATAAGCTCCTTCAGAATTATTTGTTATAAAACCCGTTTCAATTAAAACACTTGGCATCACTGTTTGATGTAATACAATAAAGCCTGCTTGTTTCACTCCTCTATCTTTTCGTTTTAACTTTTTTGTAAAATGATCTTGTATTAAACTGGCCAATTGAATACTTTGATCTAAATATTCTTCCTGTGCCAAAGTCAGACCAATAACAGCTTCAGGAGAATTAGGATTAAAACCGGCATACTTCTTTTCATAATCTTCTTCCAGATAGATTACCTCATTTTCAGCTTTGGCCACATCAAAATTTGTCTTATTTCTGTGAATTCCTAAAACATAGGTTTCAGCACCTTCTGCCTGCGTGTGATGCGCATTACAATGTATAGACACAAATAAGTCTGCTTTGGCTCTGTTGGCTATTTTACCTCTTTCAAATAAATCAACAAAAACATCCGTTTTTCTTGTATAAATAACTTTAATATTTGGATTTTTCTCCAGTTCTTGACCAACATCCAAAACAATTTTTAAAGCAATGTCTTTTTCTATATAACCGTTTTTTGTAGGTCTTCCCGGGTCTTTTCCTCCATGACCAGCATCAAGAACAACAATAAATTGATGTGATTTCTTTTCACCTGACGTCATAAAAGAGGAACATATTATGACAAAAATAAAAGATACGAAAAGTATAACTTTAGGCGTTTTCATAAGGGTTTTAATGACTTAAAAGCAAGGTTTTTTTTATTTTAAATTTTATTTAATAAAGAAATAATCTCAAAAAAAATATATGTAATTTTGACTTTTCAAAAACCGAGCCATACTTTTACAAAAATACATTTAAAAGCATTGCATACAAACAACTTTAAACTACTTTTTGCATTAAGTTTTACAATGTTTATAAACATGTATAGCTTTAGCCAAGATATACCAAAAAAGGGCTCCGCTATAAAACCAGTATATAACGACAGTATCGTTCTTGATAAAACAGATTTACCGAAGTCTGAGATTTCAGAAAAAGTACAGGACACCATTTTAAAAGACACAACTAAGACCAAAAAAAAGGAACTTTTAGAGCATATTGTTGACTATAAGGCAACTGACTATACTTCATTTAATCAAAAGCTACAGAAATTATATTTATATAACGAAGCTGAGATTACCTATGGTGATATGAATATAAAGGCGGGTAATATTACCATAGATTATAGCAAAAATGAGGTTTATGCCAGAGGTATCAAAGATTCTGTCGGCAAATATTCGCAAGCTCCCATTTTTACACAAGGCTCTAATGTGGTGGAACCTGATTCTATTTTATTCAATACCAAAACTCAAAAAGCACTTATTTATAATTCAAAAACAGAACAATCCGGCGGCACTGTAATTGCCGAAATTACTAAAAAAGAAAATGATTCTGTTTATTTTATATCCAGAGGAAAATATACCACGTCTGAAGATTTAGAAGATCCGGAATATTATATTTTATTAAGAAAAGCTAAGGTTGTGCCCGGAAAAAAAATTGTGACGGGATTAGCAAATCTTTTTATTTATAATGTGCCGACACCTTTAGGTTTACCTTTTGGATTCTTTCCCCAATCAGAAAAACAAACCTCAGGAATATTATTTCCTGTATTTGGCGAACAAAGTCAGCGCGGTTATTTCTTGCAGAATGGGGGGTATTATTTTGCTATTAGTGATTATGTTGATTTAGCGGTATTAGGCGATTATTATACCAACGGTAGTTATGGATTCAGATTTGAGAGTAATTACGCTTTACGCTATAAATTTAGAGGTAATTTCGGGTTTCGTTATGAGAATTTAATTGAAAGTGAACGTGGTTTTCCTGATTATGCAAAATCAACTGTTTATAATTTACGCTGGTCTCACAGTCAGGATGGAAAATCAAGTCCGAATTCTCGATTTTCAGCTTCTGTAAACTTAGGTAGTAGTAACTATTATAGAACCTCTATAAATCAAATTAATACCGGAAGTTTTTTAAATAACACCTTGTCGTCATCAGTTTCCTATTCAAAAACATTTCAAGGCGACCCGCAGGTTAATTTCAGTGTGACTGCAACCCATCAGCAAAACACCAATACAGAACAGATTAACATGACACTTCCAACCTTTCAAGGAAGTGTTGGCCGAATATTTCCGTTTGCTCCAAAAACCGGTTCAAAAAAAGGAATTATAGAAAACATTAACCTTCAATATAATTTAAGAGGAGAAAACAGGATTCAAACCACGGATTCCTTATTCTTTAAAAAGGAAATGTTTGATGATGCCAAAGCCGGCTTTCAACATACTATTCCACTAAGCACAAATTTTAAAGTTTTTAAATATTTCAGTTTAAGTGCTGCTACTAATTTTAATGAAGTCTGGACTTTTAAAACCATTGAAAAGTCGTATGATCAAACTGAAAGTACTACTGTTACAGAAACTATAAATGGATTTGACTCCTATAGAACCTATAATTTCAGCACCAGTTTAGGTACTACCATTTATGGGATGTTCGATTTTAAAAAGGAGGGTAAAGATCCTAAAATTCAAGCCATCAGACATGTTATGAGACCGTCTTTAAGCTACAATATTAATCCTTCTTTTGATAAGTACTATGATTCCTATGAAGTCATCAGTGCAGATGGTTTAACAACAACTGATGTTGAATACACTCGATTTGAACAAGGCATTTTTGGTGTGCCTAATAAGAATTTTTCCAGTTCTATGGGAATGTCCTTATCAAACAATTTTGAAGCTAAAGTAAAAGATAAAGACAGTACGGCTACGGAAGCAAAAAAAATCATTCTTCTTAATAATTTAAATTTTTCTACGTCCTATAATTTTGCAGGTGATTCATTACAATGGAGTCCTTTAAGAATGACCGGTGGCACACAACTTTTAAAAAATAAAATGAGCATTAATTTTGGTGCTACTTTAGATCCGTATGCACTTGATAATAACAATAATAAAACTGGTGATTTTAATATAAACAATGGAGGCAGTCTGTTCAGACTTACCAGTGCTAACCTTACTCTGAATTATTCACTTTCAAGTAAAGACAGTAAGGTTGATGACAAAAATAAAGCAGGTATTGAGGAAAATATGAGAAGTGGCGGACGTGATGATGGGCTATTTGGTTTACCTGATGGCTACACCAGTGAAAGGTTTGATGAAGGCAATAAGGATGAAGATGAAGAAAAAGTGAGTCAGTTTTATAATTTTAAAATCCCCTGGAGCTTACGTATTGCCTACGCCATGAATTATTCTAATTCAAGAAGACAAAATGAAATTTCATCTCATTCACTCATGTTTTCGGGTGATATTGAACTTTCTCCAAAATGGTCAGTTGGCGCTTCTTCAGGTTATGATTTGAAAAATCAGGGCTTTACCTATACACAATTGCGGTTTGAACGCGATCTGTTAAGTTGGAGGATGAATTTTAGCTGGGTTCCCTTTAGTTCCAGAGCGTCCTGGTATTTCTTTATTGGAATTAAATCAAATATCTTAAAAGATCTTAAATACGATAAGAGAAACCAACCTGACCTTCAGCTTTAATATATTATGACCTAAAATTTATTACTATGAAAAAAATTATAATTACTTCCAAAGCCCCTGCACCAATTGGACCTTATAATCAAGCTATATTAAAAGGAAATACCTTATATACTTCAGGTCAAATTGCTTTAAACCCTGAAACTGGTGAATTAGTTTTAAATGATATTAAAACAGAAACACAACAGGTAATGGAAAACATGAAAGCCGTATTAGAAGCTGCTTATATGACTTTTAATGATGTTGTAAAGACTACCATATTTATTACTGACATGAATGATTTCGGGGAAATAAATGAAGTTTATGGCAGTTATTTTAATGAAGACAATGCGCCAGCCAGAGAAACTGTTCAAGTAGTAAAATTACCAAAAAACGTGCATGTTGAAATTAGTATGATAGCCGTTAAATAATTTATGAAGTAGCACTCTTATATTTAGGCGCATACTTAATTAATAATTCTTTAAGCTTGTCTGATTCTATCGGTTTTGCTAAAAAATCATCAATTCCAGCCTTTTTAGCATTTTGTATATCTTCTTCAAAGGCACTTGCAGAAACCGCAATGATGGGTATCTTATTCTTAGTATATTTCTCACTGGCCTTAATTAGTTTTGTGGCTTCATATCCATCCATTTCAGGCATAAATATATCCATAAAAACCATGTCAAAATCAAGAATATTAAACAACTTTACGGCATCAGATCCATTCTTAACAAAAGTACAATCTGCGCCTTGCTGTTCTAGTAAAAACTTAATAACCTTTTGATTCATCTTGTTGTCTTCAGCCACCAATACATTAAATTTATAATCGAACTGATTTAATAAAATGGGACTAGGTTCTGATTTTTCACGTTTGATATTTAAGGTTTTTTGAAGTTGAATACTAAAATAAAATATAGACCCTTCATTTTCCTTACTCTCTAACTTAAGTTCTCCACCCATTAACTTTATGAGCTGAGATGAAGCCGTCAATCCTAAGCCAGTTCCCCCGTAATAATCCACAATAGATACATGGTTGTTTTCTGAATCAGTAAAAATTCTTTTCGCTTTTTCTGGGGGAATTCCAATACCAGTATCTTTAATATAAAATGTCACTATTTGATAATCATCAGGTCCCACAGTTTGATCTATGACCAATGACACTTTACCTGAATTTGTGAATTTAATGGCGTTGCTCATTAAATTGGTTAAAATTTGTTTTATTCGCATTAAATCACCCAGCAATAAAAACTTTTCCTTTTCATCTGCTAAAAACTTAAATTCAAATTCAAGACCACAATCCCAGGCTTCATATTCAAACACTTTTACCAGTTTTGATAGATCAGATCTTAAATCAATAGCTGATAATTCCAACGCTATTTTTCCACCTTCTACTTTTGAGTTATCAAGTATCATGCTAACTAACTGCATCACATGCTCAGAAGAATATTCGGCAATTTCTAATTGTACCTGCTGATCTGTTGTGAGCTGACTTTGTTTGAGCATATTGATCATTCCTAATACCGAATTTAATGGTGTTCTGATTTCATAACTCATATTGGCTAAAAAAACAGATTTATACTCACTAATCTTTGTCGCTTCTTCCAAATCTGATTCTAATCTTCTGACTTTCGTTTTTAGTATTTCAAAAGATTTGTCTAAACTGTTAACATCATCAATTTTAGATATCAAAAGCGCGTCATTATGAACATTTATATTGTCCATTTTCGTCTTTAGTTTTTTAAAATCTTTAGTCATTCTACGTGCCAAAAAATAAGCTACTACTAGCAACGCAATAGCAATAAGTACAAATAAAATTAACCCGTTATTAAAAAGTGCCCTATTTTTCTCTTCATATACATTGTTTAATTTAAGAGACAAGGCATCTATTTTCTCACTTAAAGTGGACTGACTATTACTAAAAAAAGGAACTAATAAATTTTTTGAAGTAGATTCCTGAATTAATTCTATTTCATTAATTATTTCAGTTATAGAATTATCAAAACTTAGTTTATGATTATTTAGATCATTTTTAATATGAACCAAATTTTCTTTATTCGTATTTAACCTAGATTTTAAAAAATCTAATTTATATATGCTATCATCAGTTTCGTTAAGCCCCCCCCTAATATCCAGTAAAGACGATTGATAATTGATAAAACTCCTTGAAATATCAAATTTAATAGCTTGAAGATTATCACCCATAACAGGCAAATAATCAAGTTTTTTTTGTAGTTGAGTAAATCCAATAAACAGGACAATAATTAACAAAATAAATGTAAAAAAAATCAATGTTATCCTTACTTTAAAGGATCGCATTGATTGAAAAAGAAATGCCATCTTTACTTGCTTTTTTACAAACATATTTATATTTGATGTAAATCCCAAAAGTATTACAACTATTAGTTTTTATAATTTATTCTTTTAGAGATAATAGTTTCATATTAAAGGTAATACTAATTATGAGAATTTTGTTGATGTATTTTTTTCGTTTTTTAAAAAATTCAAATTTAAAAATAATACATTTGAAATGACTTAAATTACATGTAAAATGCGCATAGAATATGATTTAAAATTAGGCTTTAAAGATGTTATGATTCGCCCAAAACGCTCAACATTAAAAAGTAGGTCTCAGGTTAATTTAGATCGTGATTTTAAATTTTTACACAGTTCCCATACCTGGGAAGGCATTCCTATAATGGCTGCAAATATGGATACTGTAGGGACCTTTGAAATGGCAAAAGCACTTTCTCAGAAAAAGTTATTTACTACTATTCATAAACATTATACTGTTGATGAGTGGAATGTTTTCTGCTCTTCTGCCCCAAAAGATATTGAAAGCTATATTGCAATCAGTTCAGGAACCAGTAATAAAGATTCAGAAAAACTGGCTGCAATTTTTAATTTTAATCCGCATTTAAAATTTATTTGCATTGATGTGGCGAATGGATATTCTGAACATTTTGCCAACTTTGTAAAGAAAACAAGAAAACAATATCCTGATAAAGTGATTATTGCTGGTAATGTTGTAACTGGTGAAATGGTTGAAGAACTTTTGTTATCAGGAGCCGATATTGTAAAAGTTGGAATAGGCCCAGGATCTGTTTGTACTACAAGAGTCAAAACCGGTGTTGGTTATCCTCAGTTATCAGCCATTATTGAGTGTGCTGATGCCGCTCATGGCTTGGGCGGGCAAATTATTAGTGACGGCGGTTGCACAACTCCTGGTGATGTTGCCAAAGCTTTTGGTGCCGGTGCTGATTTCGTAATGCTTGGCGGCATGCTAGCTGGCCATGATGAGAGTGGTGGAGAAATAATTGAACAAAACGGTAAACCATTTAGAAAATTTTATGGTATGAGTTCTTCAACGGCTATGGAAAAGCATGTTGGTGGTGTTGCCGATTATAGAGCGAGTGAAGGAAAAACAGTTGAAGTACCCTACAGAGGAAAAGTGGAATCCACTTTACAAGATATTTTAGGGGGTTTAAGAAGTACCTGCACTTATGTTGGAGCCCAGCGGCTTAAAGAGCTTACTAAAAGAACAACCTTTATTAGAGTTGCCGAACAGGAAAATAGGGTTTATGAAAAAGAATGACATTATTAAACAAATGTTGTATAGTTGTCTTGAATCTCTTGAAATTATTTATTAATTTCTTTTAATTGTAAGACTCTATTTTAATGATTTAAAATCTCCCATACTTTAATTACTATACCTATAGCAGCTTAAGCATTAAATACAAACCAATTACTCTTAAGTAATTTGTAAATTAGGCTGATAATTATGTTAATAAGCGCTGCATTTTTTTACATAAGCATGTGTGTTTTCATTTAAAAAACATTTAAATTGTACCTTACCAAAAACCGACTTATAAATGGCATTAAAAATTGTAATATCCCATAAAACACTATATAAATACGATCGCCCTGTAAAATTATCTCCTCATATCTTTAGATTAAGGCCAGCACCGCATAGCAGAACCCCCATTGAGGCCTATTCTATAAAAATAAAACCCGAAAACCAGTTTTTTAATTGGCAACAAGATCCATTTGGCAACTATTTAGCTCGTATAGTTTTTCCTGAGAAAACAAAAGAATTATCCATTGATGTTGAAATCATAGCCGATTTAAAAACGATTAATCCTTTTGATTTCTTTGTTGAAGAATATGCTGAAGACTTTCCATTTAAGTATGATGAAACATTAAAAAAAGAACTTTTACCCTATTTAGAAATACGTGAAAACGGAAAATTGCTTCAGGACTTTTTAAAAACGATAGATCTTAAACCAAGAAAAACAATATACTTCTTAATTGATATCAATAAAAAGATATATGATTTTCTGAATTATAATATTAGGTTAGAACCCGGAGTGCAAAGTTGTGAAGAAACTTTAGAACGTAAAAATGGTTCATGTAGAGATTTCGCCTGGTTATTTGTGCAGGTCATGAGACATTTAGGATTGGGTGCCAGATTTGTTTCGGGTTATTTAGTACAATTAAAAGCAGATGAAAAATCTTTAGACGGCCCTTCTGGACCAGAAGAAGATTTTACAGATTTGCATGCGTGGGCTGAAGTTTATATTCCAGGAGCCGGATGGATAGGTTTTGATGCCACTTCTGGGTTATTAGCCGGAGAAGGCCATATTCCCTTAGCATGTACGCCCTCTTTTGAAAGTGCAGCACCTGTGAGTGGTTTGACCGATGTTTGCGAAACGGAATTCTTTTTTAATAATTCTGTAAAACGCATTTTTGAATCTCCCAGGGTTACCAAACCTTACACTGAAGAACAATGGGACGCTATTTATAAATTAGGCTTTAAAGTTGAAAAGCAATTAGAAAAAAGTGATGTACGGCTCACAATGGGCGGCGAACCTACATTCGTCTCTATTGACGATATGGAATCTCCAGAATGGAATACAGATGCAGACGGACCTCACAAGAGAGCACTAGCCAAAAATCTTGCTATTAAACTTTATGATTCTTTTGGTAAAGGTGGCTATTTGCACCAAGCACAAGGCAAATGGTACCCTGGTGAACCCTTACCTAGATGGTCCATTGAAATTTGCTGGAGGAAAGATGGTAAAAACATATGGCATAACAGAAAATTATTATCCTTATTTTCAGATAACCCAAAACTCCCGGAACATACTGACAAGATATTTTTAAAAACCCTTACAAAGTATCTTGGTATTTCAGATAAAACGGTATTGCCAACATTTGAAGATGCGTTTTATTTTCTTTGGGAAGAAGGTAAAATGCCCATTGATGTTGACCCAACTAAAGAAGATGGCCATTTGCTGGTAAAGAATAAACTACAAGAAATTCTTAATCAAGAAAAATCAAATCCAGTAGGTTTTTTATTACCATTAAATAACACCAAAAACGCCTGGCATACCTGCGAATGGCAGTTTAGAAGAAAACATATATTCCTGTTACCCGGAAATTCACCAATAGGCTTGAGATTACCTTTAAACTCCTTAATAAAAAAAGCAAAACAAGAAGAATTTCCACAATTTATTCCAGATAATTTCTCAAAAAAGAAACCATTGCCAGATTATAGAGAAATTGTAGATAAACGCTATAAAAGCATTGGTAAAAAAGAGCTTCCAAAGAACCATTCAGACTATTTTATAAGAACAGCCATTTGTTCAGAAATTAGAGACGGTAAATTACACCTGTTTTTACCGCCTTTAGACAGTGCGGAAATATTTTTAGATTTATTGGCATCTATTGAAGCAACTGCAAATGAACTTCATATCCCTGTTATTTTAGAAGGCTATGATGCCCCACATGATCAACGATTAGAATCCTTAAAAATAACTCCAGACCCTGGAGTTATTGAAGTCAATGTACAACCCGTTAAAAGCTGGGATGAACTCACCAAAAATACGTTTACCTTATATGAACAGGCTAAGCAAGCCCGATTGGGAACTGAAAAATTTATGGTTGATGGTAAACATACAGGAACTGGTGGAGGTAATCATGTCACCTTAGGAGGAATCACTCCGGCTGATAGCCCTTTATTACGAAAACCAAATTTATTGCGTAGTCTTTTAACATTTTGGCAACATCACCCTGGACTTTCATATCTGTTTTCCGGTGCTTTTATAGGTCCTACAAGTCAAGCTCCAAGAATTGATGAAGCACGTATGGACAGCTTATATGAGTTAGAAATTGCCTTTGACCAAATCCCAAAAAATGGCGAAGTCCCGTTTTGGTTAACGGACCGACTATTTAGACATTTACTTACAGATTTAACAGGTAATACACATCGATCAGAATTTTGTATTGACAAACTATATTCCCCTGATTCCTCTTCAGGTAGATTGGGGATATTAGAATTACGTGCCTTTGATATGCCGCCACATCCTCAAATGAGTTTAATGCAAAACTTATTAGTGAGAACATTAGTAGCCTGGTTCTGGAAAAAACCATATGAGCATAAATTGGTGCGCTGGGGCACAGAATTGCACGACAAATTTTTAATTGAGCATTTTGTAAGAGAAGATATTAAAGATATTGTTGAGCAATTGAACAAAGCGGGTTATCACTTTAAAGAAGATTGGTTTGATCCCTTTTTTGAATTTAGATTTCCACTTCATGGTATGCTTGATATCAATAATATTCATTTAGAATTAAGAGCTGGTATTGAACCATGGAATGTTTTAGGTGAAGAAATGACTGCTAGTGGAGCAGCAAGGTATGTCGATTCATCGTTAGAACGTATTCAGGTTAAAGTCTCTCATTTTAACAATGACAGATATGTATTAACTTGTAATGGCGTTAAAGTCAATCTCATTAAAACAGGCGTTGAAGAATCATACGTAGCTGGTATTAGATATAAAGCCTGGAATCCTTTTTCAGCACTGCATCCTACAATTGGAGTAGATGCTCCTTTAGTTTTTGACATTGTTGATTCCTGGAATAAACGCTCAATTGGTGGATGCACTTATTTTGTCACGCATCCTGGTGGACGTTCCTATGAAACATTTCCGGTTAACAGCTATGAGGCCGAGTCCAGAAGAATTAATAGATTTTGGAATTTAGGACATTCACAAGGTGAATTAGAGATACAAGAAACTATCAGCCAAGAAAAAAATAAATCAAATAAAAGTGTTTCAGATTACGGGGCACCGAAAAAATTTAAATTTAAAGAACTGCCTGTAAATCCAGAATTCCCGTACACGCTTGACCTTAGAAAAAAATAATAATAACATTTATGACGGTTAATACCAATATATTATTTCAAAATTACTTTTCTGATGTAAAGAATTATGACGAAGTTGTCAATAGCAATATGATTATAAATTTCCATTGGGACAACTTACTTGAAAATTTAACTCATATTGGAATCCATCAACTCAAATTAAAGCAAAATGAGGTCAATTGGTTAATGGCAGAAAATGGTGTTACCTATAATGTTTATAATGATCCTAAAGGACTAAACAGGCCCTGGAATTTAAATATAGTTCCCTTTCTAATTCATGAAAATGAATGGACCAACATTGAAAAGGGTATTAGGCAACGTGCTGAATTACTCAATTTAGTCTTAAAAGATATTTATGGAAAACGCGAACTTATTTCCAATGGTATTGTACCTCATGAAGTCATTTTTGCGCATCAGGGTTTTCTAAGACAATGTGACCAAATTCAATATAAAACATCTAAACATTTATTGATTTATTCTGCCGATTTAGCAAGAGGACCTGATGGAAGGATGTGGGTTGTTAATGATAGAACACAAGCACCCTCTGGTATGGGTTATGCCTTAGAAAACAGATATTCTATAAGCAGAGTGATTCCTGATCTTTTTAAAAATGTTAACGTCAAACAAGCTGCTGGATTTTTTTATGATTTTAATCAAATGTTAGTGGAGTCTGCTCCTCAAAATCAACATGACCCTAATATTATAATTTTAACACCTGGTCCGCATAATGAAACCTATTTTGAGCATGCATACCTGTCAAACTATTTGGGATACCCTCTGGTTCATGGCAATGATTTAGTTGTAAGAAACAAAAAGGTTTACATCAAATCACTAAAAGGGCTAAAACAAGTAGATGTGATTGTTAGGCGCGTTGATGATGCTTATATGGATCCTTTAGAATTAAGAGAAGACTCTTATTTGGGTGTTGTAGGTTTATTAGATGTGGTACGCGAACAGAACGTAACGGTTGTAAATCCTATTGGAAGTGGTATTTTAGAAAACTCAGGTCTTATTCCCTTTATGAATCACATATGCCGGTATTTTTTAAATGAAGATCTCATTTTGCCTCAGATAGCCTCTTGGTGGTGCGGACAGGAAAAAGAACGAAACTATGTTTTAAATAACCTTACTCAACTGGTGGTGAAAAGAATAGACAGGTCTAATAGAGAATCTATTTATTTCTGTGAATTTTTAACTCCTTCTCAATTAGAAGAATTGAAGAAAGCCATACAATCCAATCCTTTTAGTTATGTAGCCCAAGAAAGAATCTCTTTTTCAACTGCCCCTAATTTTGTAAACGGCCAATTGGAGCCAAGAAAAGTAACTTGCCGCACTTTTGCCATTGCAAAACAAAATAGTTACAGTGTGATGCCAGGAGGTCTTGTAAGAGTGGCGCCCGAGCGGGAAGATTTGTTTGTGTCTAATCAACGTGGTGGAATTAGTAAAGATTTTTGGATAATCTCAGATGAAGAACAAACCAATATTCAAAATTATACATGGGATAAATCATGCCGAATCTCTATTTCAGACATCAATGATTTACCAAGTCAAACGGCTGAAAACTTATTTTGGTCAGGAAGATATTTAGGCAGAGCATTAGTTACCGCAAGGTTTTTAAGAATGGCCTTAAACAGAATGAGTGAATTACAATTTAATGAGCAGCAAACTGAATCAGATAATTTAATATATATTTATCAAGCCATAACTAATATAACATCTACATTTCCGGGATTTGTTGGTAAAGGAAAAGAAATAACCTTATCTAATCCCTTAAAAGAAATATGTTCTTTGATTCTTGACGAAAAACGTTTCGGAACATTTGCTCAAGCCCTTAATAGTTTCAATAACTCTTACTACTCTCTTAGAAACTTATGGTCAAAAGACATGTGGCGGGTTTTTGACAGTATTCAAAAAACGTGGTATAAATTCAAAGAAGAAAAAAATTATAGTGCTTCTGAACTTATAAAATTACTTGATAAAATAATTACGCGATTAATTGCGTTCATGGGACTCATTGAAGAAAGTATTATGGTAGAACAGGGCTTACTACTTTACTTTATAGGTTTACAAACCGAGCAAGCTATGATGAATATTGAAAAATGCCGGGCCCTTTTAGTTTTTAATCATGAAGAACATCTTCAATATCAAATATTGGAATCATTACTTACTAGTCATGAAAGTTTAAATATTTACAGATATAGTTATCGCTCCTATTTAAGCGTTGAAAACGTTATAAAATTAATTCTTTTAGACGAAAAATTTCCAAAATCATTGACATATCAGCTCAATAGAATCCAAAAAGATATTGATAATTTACCACATTCTAATAATCTTGATAATCTTTCTGATTCTCAAAAATATATTTACAAAGCTCAAAAGATTCTTAGTGAAACCACTATCAATTCCCTTTTAGAACTTAACCACGATAAAAGTTTAAGACAGAATCTTGATGATCTTCTCTCTGCATTAAGTGATGTATTGCATGAAACATCCTTATCCATTTCAGACACCTATTTTAACCATTCTCATCAACAAACACAGTTGGTAAATCAAGATTTTCCTTTATAATTATGATTTATAAATTATCGCATACAACCAGTTATAATTATCAAAATGATGTTACATTTTGTCATAACATAGCCATACTTAAACCAAAGTCAATGGTAGGTCAGTCCTTATTAGCGTACAGTCTTGAAGTTAATCCATTACCAACTGAAATTTCTGAAAAGATTGATTTTTTCGGTAATACAATTACGCGGTTTTCAATTCAAAAATCACATAAAGAGTTAAGTGTTAAAGCAACCAGCAAAATATTACGCGATTTTAGTTTGCAACCTGATATATTCCATTCTGTAGAGGGAAAAAGCATCACCTTGGAATCTGCTTTAGAAGCACTAGAAATAATTTCACCTGAAATTTTAGAAGTTAAGCAGTTTTTACTAGATTCTATTCTTATTTCAAAGATAACTGATGATATCAGAGCGTATGCAAAGGAATCATTTAAAGCAAACAGACCTGTTTTTGAGGCTAGTTTTGAGCTAATGCAGCGTATTTACACCGATTTTAAATTTGATTCAAAATTTTCAAATGTGGCAACCCCTTTAACCGAAGTAATGAAAGCAAAAAAAGGCGTTTGTCAGGATTTTGCACAAATTGCTATTGCTTGCGTGCGTTCTGTAGGTTTACCTGCCAGATATGTAAGCGGTTATATCGAAACATTACCTCCTCCTGGTAAGGAAAAACTTATTGGATCAGATGCTTCTCACGCTTGGTTTTCTGTATATATTCCAAAATTTGGCTGGATAGACTTTGACCCAACGAATAATCAAATACCAAAAAATCAACACATTACAGTCTCCTATGGAAGAGATTATTATGATGTTGCTCCTTTAAAAGGCGTTATTTATAGCAATGGAGAGAATAAAATGAAAGTATCTGTTGATATAAGACCCGATACAGACAGCTAAAGTCCTTATTTAAGACTATTGGTATGAAATTTAACTAAGCCTTCAATAGGTCTTCTTTCAAAATTACCAGTAGTAAAGCCCATTTCGTGAGCCACTTCTGTAATTTCACCTTGTGAAAAATAAGCAATAGATCCTGCAAAATGAACTGGCACCGTCTTAAGTTCTTCTTTATATTGCATGATATAGTTTTTAACAAAAAGTCTAATACCATCTTTAATAAGCGTTCTTATATATTCAGAATCTTTATTTAAAAACATAAACTCAGCAAAATTTGCCAGATAGGCATTGGGATTTGGTTGTTTATAAATATTATATTTAATATAATCAGCATCTAGATTATATTTAGTTGAAAAAGCAATTTTAACATCTGTTGGCATGTGGTTAAAATAGTAATCTCTAATTAATTGTTTTCCAAAATAATTACCAGCAGCATCATCCATTAAAATATAACCTAAAGATTGTACTCTCTGATGTAATTTTTTCCCATCATAATAACTACAGTTAGACCCGGTACCTAGAATACAAACTACAGCAGCCTCCTTTTCATGATTAATAGTAGAATAAACCGCTGCCATGGTATCTTCTTCTACTTTAATAAAAGCATTTAGAAAGATTTCTTTTAAAACAGTAGCAACAGATTCTTTACCTCTGTCGGTTCCACAACCTGCACCATAAAAATAGACATGAGTGACTTCACTCTTATTATTATTAAGGTCGCTATTTTTTTTAATTGTTTTCTTAAGTTTTTTTTCAGTTAAAATTTCCGGGTTTAATCCTTTAGTCCGAATTTTATCCAACAATTGGTTACCGTCTTTATCAACTGCAATCCAATCACACTTCGTAGAACCACTATCAACAATTAAAATCATAAGCTTTGAGATAAATAAAATCCATGGAATTATTTAACACAAATAATTCCATGGACAATATATTAAAAATTATACAGAATGAATATGTTGTGCTAAATCAATTAATTTAGTAGAATATCCAAATTCATTATCATACCATGATACAAGTTTGAAGAAATTGTCATTTAATGCGATACTTGCTTCAGCATCAAAAACACTGGTCATTGGTTCAGAAACAAAATCCTGAGAAACTACAGCCTCTTCAGTATATCCTAAAATACCTTTTAATTCATTTTCAGAAGCGTGCTTTAAAGCGGCCTTCACTTCATCCCAAGTGGCTGCTTTTTTTGTTCTAACGGTTAAATCTACTACAGATACATCTGGAGTTGGCACTCTAAAAGACATTCCTGTTAACTTTCCGTTTAATTCAGGAATTACTTTACCAACAGCTTTTGCAGCTCCAGTTGAAGAAGGTATAATATTAGCTAAAGCACTTCTTCCGCCTCTCCAATCTTTTTTAGAAGGTCCGTCAACAGTTAATTGTGTNGCTGTTGTAGCATGTACCGTTGTCATAAGTCCTTCAATAATTCCAAAGTTATCATTAATAACTTTAGCTAAAGGCGCTAAACAGTTTGTTGTACATGAAGCGTTTGAAACGATGGTATGAGCCTTAGTAATTTGTTTATGGTTTACACCCATCACAAACATTGGTGCATCAGCAGATGGCGCAGAAATAGCTACCTTTTTGGCACCAGCAGTTATATGCTTTTGTGCGCCTTCTAATGAAGTGAAAATACCTGTACAATCTAAAACAACTTCAGCTCCTACAGCATCCCATTTTAAATCTTCAGGATTTCGNTCTGCAGTCACTCTAATTTCTTTTCCGTTAACGACTAAATTTCCATTTTTCACTTCAACAGTTCCACTAAATTTACCATGAACTGAATCAAACTTTAATAAGTAAGCTAAATGTTCTACATCTAATAAATCATTGATCCCTACTATTTCAATATTTGGTCTTGATGCTGCTACTCTAAAAGCAATTCTACCAATTCTACCAAATCCATTAATTCCTAATTTTAATTTTGACATTTTATTTATGTTAAGATGTTAAGTGGCCATTATTTCTGACACACGCAATAATTCTAAATTTATTTTTGATTTTCCTTTAATTGCTCTTTCTAAAGGGGTTAATACCATTTCATTATTCATGTAACCAACCATATAGTTCGTTTTTCCAGCCATTAAAGACTCCACAGCTTTCACTCCCATTCTGCTCGCTAAAACACGATCAAAACATGATGGGGCTCCTCCTCTTTGCATATGCCCTAAAACAGATACTCTCACATCATAGTTCTCCATATGTTCATCTACATAGTCTTTCAACTCAAAGACACTTTTACCTATTTTATCTCCTTCAGCTACAATAACAATGCTCGATGTTTTTCCAGATTTTCTGCTTCTTCTAAGGGACTCCACTAATCTATCTAATCCTAAATCTTCCTCAGGAATTAAAATTTCTTCCGCTCCAGATCCTACACCAACATTTAGAGCAATATGGCCAGCATCACGACCCATAACTTCTATAAAAAAAAGCCTGTTATGTGAACTTGCCGTATCTCTAATTTTATCTACCGCTTCAACAACTGTATTTAATGCGGTATCAAATCCTAGTGTTGATGATGTTCCATAGATATCATTATCAATGGTTCCAGGAATCCCAATCACCGGGAAGTTAAATTCTTCATTGAAAATCATCCCTCCAGTAAAAGTACCATCTCCACCAATCAATACTAGCGCATCTATCCCCTTTTTTATTAAATGACTATAGGCTAATTGTCTACCTTCCTTAGTTCTAAATTCTTTTGATCTAGCCGATTTTAAGATAGTGCCCCCTTTGTTAATGATGTCTTTCACACTTCTGGCATTCATTTCTTTAAAATCACCTTCCATTAAGCCTTCATAACCACGGTAAACTCCAACACATTCTATATTATGGTAAGCACATGTTCTAACTACAGATCGAATCGCTGCATTCATCCCGGGAGCATCTCCTCCGGATGTTAAAACACCTATTTTTTTTATTTTATTTGACATTAAATTGTAATTAAAAAGTAAAATTACTAAACTAAAATTAGATTACTAACAGCATTTTGTTTTTTTTATGAAAGTGCTGAAACTATAACGTTTTAGTTAATAAAAAACCGGATTTAATGAAAAATTAGTACCTAATAACAATAAAATCTATTAATTGTCATTTTCTTCTGGATTTTTAAAACCAACAAAATCAGGAAGTGGACTTTGAGGTTTTTCAACAGGCACTTTTTCCGGAGTGGTCTCAGTTTCCTCAGAAGGCTTAAAAAGTCTTTGCAGTAATTCTTTGAAAGTATCAAAATCTACATTATATGAAACCCCAATCCCTTGCGTATAACCAATCTCTTCTCCAAAATTGCGTATACTATTTTCTCTGTTAAATACTTTTGCTCTTAAAGTGCCTTCTTCATTAAGTAAAAACTCAATTTGAACATCACCTGCCACCACCGTTTGAGTTTCACTTCCCACTGGAACACCAACTTTACCATTTATTATTACACGATCACTTATCTGAGTTTGTAAAGTTAAATCTACACGATCATCGGATTTATAATCCGGTCTATTTTCACCTACTTCATAATTGACTCCTACATTAAATTTACTATCATTACTAGTAAATATTCCATTAACAATACCATTTAATCGCTCAGCGATAGTTCCAGAAAAACTAAGCTCACTTAAACCTCGAGAAAAGGATCCTGTTGACAATAAATAAAGGGCCTGATTTTGTCTGTCTTCATTTGATTCCAGTCTATATTGCAATTCAGATTTTACTGTAGAATTTACATTGGGGAATTCAAATTCAAAACTTGGATCTGGTTGTTCTAATTCACCCGTTAAATTAATATTTAATTCAACAGGGATACTTCTGTTTATTGGATTATCAAGTAAAGGAGACGGATTTGCCTGTGTTTTATAAACAGCTTCCATATTAATACGGGCTTTTAAAGGGGACCCGTCCCAAGCCAAAGTACCACCTGGCTTTACTATAAAATTCTTAGCAACCAAGCCTCCATATGCAAAATAATAAACCCCTTCAAACACCGAAAAGTCACCATAAATATTAAATTTTCCGTTGGTGTTTATTTCAATAAGCATACCACCCATTCCTCTTCCCTTCAGTGCATGNCCCGTAGCTTTATTAATAATGATTTCAACTTCAGCATCTTCTGTAATATCTAAATCAAAATCGAGTTCAAGTCCTTTTATATCTTCAAATTTAAAATCAATTCCA
>BS_KBA_SWE02_21mDRAFT_10000198_pt1 | contig 21578 bp, 17 predicted proteins | sample BalSeasSWE02_21m_FD_9196 | JGI IMG/M metagenome (IMG submission 9196)
GCCGTTCGGACGCGGATCCTCCGCAATGGGCCTCCTACACCTACCCGGTTCTTCTGTGTTTCGGCGATGTCACCGTAGCCTGGCGACTCCTGGACATGGCCGTTATTGCCGGGAGGATCATGGCCGAAAAAGGCGAGAGCGATTATTACCGGGGGAAGATCATGCAGGCCACTTATTTTGCCGGGGTGACCCTCCCCGTCACCCTGGGTCGTCTGGAGACCTGTCTGCGCAAGGGGCGGGAGATTGTGGAGATGCCCGAAGGGGCCTTTTGATTTGGAAGGAGTATATTTTCATGCATAGAACATTGAATAATGTGGTGGTGGTGGATGCCGTGAGAACGGCCTTTGGAAGGGCTGGAGAAAAAGGACTTTTCTGGAAGACCAGGGCCGATGACCTGATCGTCCCTTTACTGAAGGCCTTGATCCGGCGAAATCCCAAGATCACCCCGGACATGATTGAAGACAATATCTGGGGGGTTACCAATCAGATGAAGGAACAGGGGGGGACCATAGGCCGGGTGGTAAGCATGCTGGCGGACTGGGGTTACGGGATCCCGGGCTGTTCCATCGACCGCATGTGCGCGGGGGGGCTTTCCGCCATCGGCTTTGCCACGGCCTATGTGGCATCGGGCATGGCGGACTGTCTCATCGCCGGAGGGGTGGAACATATGGGCCATCTTCCCATGGGATTCATGCGGGATCCCCACCCCAGGAGTCTGGAGGTCATGGGCGGCCCGTCGGCCTTGAACATGGGGTTGACCGCCGAGAATCTCCATGAACGCTTCCCCGAATTCACCCGGGAGATGGCGGACCGCTACGCCGAACGATGTCAGCAAAATGCCGACCGGGCCATCCGGGCCGGCAAGATGACGGAGATGATCATCCCCCTGGAGGTAGAGATGGCGGATGGGTCCCGCGTGATGGCGGATCGGGATCAGCCCCCCAGGGCCAGTACTACCATGGAGGGCCTGGGGAATCTCAAGACGCCCTTCAAGGAAGGGGGCCATGTGACTGCTGGAAACGCCTCCGGGCTGAACGACGGAGCCTGCGCGGTCCTGATCATGAATGAAGACAAGGCCCGGGAACTGGGTTTGAGGCCCCGAATGCGCTGGGTCGCCTCGGCGGTTGCCGCGGTGGACCCCACTATTATGGGAATCGCACCGGTCCCTGCCACCCAAAAGGCCCTTGAAAAAGCCGGGTTGACCATGGACGACATGGATCTGGTGGAGCTGAATGAGGCCTTTGCCGTCCAGGCCCTCTACTTCATGGATCGCATGGGGATGGCCTGGGATGACGCAAGGGTGAACCGATGGGGGGGCTCCATTGCCTACGGGCATCCCCTGGCTGCATCGGGTCCCCGTCTGGTTGCCTTTTTAGCAGGGCTTTTCATGGAAGATCCCCAGGCAAGATACGGCCTTGCTACCATGTGCGTGGGCAGGGGGCAGGGATATTCGATTATTTGGGAGAATCTGCAGGGTGCAAAAGAAACCGGTTATTAAGAACTGAATATTGAATATTCGAAGCTTTTCTCAATTATCTATCGACAATCATCAATGAAAAGGAATAAGCCAATGACATCTGAAAATATTCGATTGGAAAAAAAGAATCACATCGCCCTGATTACCTTCGACCATCCTCCGGTCAATGCCTGGAATCTGGCGACCATGAAGGAATTTGAACAAGCCGTTGACACGGTGGAAAAGGATCCGGATATCAGGGTTGTTATCCTGACCGGGGCAGGGGAGAAATGTTTTTCAGCAGGCTTTGACGTGACCGATGCGGCCAATGCCGATGAAATCAGCCCCAGGGGCAGGGACCTCTGGGAGCGCATCGACCGGTTTACCAAGCCGGTGATCGCCGCCATCAACGGGTTCGCCCTTGGAGGGGGGCTGGAACTGGCCATGGCCTGCCATTTCAGGATTATGGTGGATGCTCCCAAAGCCACGGTGGGACTTACGGAACTGAACCTGGGAATCATCCCCGGATGGGGGGGCAGCCAGCGTCTGCCCCGTCTGGTGGGTCGGGCAAAAGCCCTGGACATGATCCTCTTCAGTAAAACCGTCAACGCCGGGGAAGCCCTTACGATGGGCCTGGTCAACAAGATCTCTCCTCCGGGGAGCCTGATGGATGATGCCTTTGCCTTCGGGGAAAAACTGGCTGAAAGACCCCCTATCGCGGTAAGCTGCGTTCTCAAGACCATGTCTGCGGGGGATTACGAGGGGCTGGAAAGAGGTCTTCAAGTGGAGACCGAGGGCAGCGCCCGGATCCGTGATACCAAAGACCGCCTGGAAGGGTTCAAGGCCTTCCTGGAGAAGCGCAAACCGGTGTTTACCGGGGAGTAAGCCCCATTTGCGGAAGAAAAGGATTCAAATTCTTGCAGTGATGGATCAGGAGGTACGCTCTTCAATCCATTCCCCTGATTTCCACACGCCCTTTCAGGTACTTCTTGACTTCGCTGATGGGGACTTCTTTTCGATGAAATATCCCGGCAGCCAGCGCCGATTCTGCTTCGGTCCGGGTAAAGACCTCGAGAAAATGTTCTGCGCTGCCGGCGCCGCTTGATGCGATAACCGGGATGGATACGGCGCCTTTGACCGCATTGATCAGTTCCAGGTCGAATCCCAGGTTCGTTCCGTCCCTGTCTATGCAGTTGAGGAGAATTTCTCCTGCGCCCAGTTTTTCGGCTATCCTGGCCAGGGTGACGGCATCCAGATCCCGTCCTTCCCTCCCCCCTTTCACGGTACATTGGTACCAGCAGTACCTTTCCCCTTCGGGGCCGGGTGTTTTCGTAGAGATGACGTGGTGCTTGACCGCGTCGGGTGAAGGTACATACACCCGTCTTGGATCAACGGAAATGACCACCGCCTGATTTCCGTAGACCCTTGCGATCTCTTCTATGGAGCTTTTTCCCGTGGCCTTCCCGGTTTTGAGGAATTCCTCAACGATGNTNACCGCGTCGCTTCCTATGGAAATCTTGTCCGCGCCNGATCTGAAATATTCTGCAGCCACTCTGAGCGCGCTGTATTCCTTTCCGTTCTTGTCGGTATAATTCCTGATGCCTCCTCCGATGGTCAGCGGTACGAACACGTTTTCCGACGTTCTGCGAAGGACTTCAAGCATAGGCATGTCTTCCAGTGGAAAATCCCTGAATCCCGTAATGTTCAGAAAGGTGATCTCGTCGGCGCCGTCTCTGTAATACTGTCCGGCCAGGTCCACCGGTTTCCCCAGGTTTCTCACGTCGCCTTTTTCCCTCACGTCGTACTGGTCCCCCTTTGTTACAACCAGGTCGCCCCGGTCATCCGAGCGCACATCCAGGCAGGCGATGACCCTTTTGGCAAGCCGTGTGTTTTGAAGCAGGTTTTCAGGAGCCTTTCGATCCACACTGGATTCCAGAAAGTTTTTCAGGATGGCAAGTCCCGGTTCCCCGCTCTTTTCAGGATGAAACTGAACGGCAACCACATTTCCTTTCTGAATCCCGCTGGTGAACCGAACACCGTAATCAGTGGAGGTAAGGATCTCTGAACGGTTCTCGGGCGCCACGTGGTAGGAGTGAACAAAATAAAATTTTTCATCCCCGCGAAGTCCTGTGAACAGGGGAGATGGCTGGTTGATGACCAGTCCGTTCCAGCCAATGTGCGGGACGGAGAGATCCGTTCGGAATCTTTGAACCGAGCCTTTCAGGAATCCCAGCCCCTGAACGCCTGGGGCTTCTTCGCTTCTTTCAAAAAGGCCCTGAAGTCCGAGGCAGATCCCAAGAAAAGGTCGGTCGGCCTGCAAATACTTCTTTAACGGGTCGACGAAATTTCTCTCATTTAGTATCCCCATCATGCTTCCGAAAGCGCCCACACCGGGAAATACCAGTTTTTCGGCTGAAAGAATATCTTCTCCACTGGTAACAAGGGACACCTTTTCGCCAAGTCTTTCAATGGCGTTTATCACACTCCTTACATTGCCTGCACCGTAGTCCAGTAGGCGGATCATTATTGTCTCCTCAAAATTACTCTGTCTGTAAAATCTCGAAACTATTGAAAATGGGTCGAAAGTCGGTTTTTGCGAGGAAGGAGTATAGAAAAATCGGCCTTTCGAGTAAAGGCCTTTCTTGAAATTTCTATGGAATATAATGAGGGTTTACTGTATGATAGTTTTGTTTTCGATGATTTTTTCGCGTCTGGAAAACGATTGGACTCTGAAAAGGCCTTCAGAGCTCTATGCGAAGAGACTTTGAGATACTTCTTACCCAACCAAGGAGCCGGATGATGGCAGATCCATTCAAATGTTCCGAATCCAATCCCCGAAAAATACGGTCAGGACCGCTTTTCCCGGCGGCCATGTTGCTGTTGTGCCTGCTGCTTCCCCTTTCTGTACTTTGTGCGGAGGACGAAAATCCTTTGGCCCCGGCCGACACGTCTAATCCTCGGGCGACCATGGAAAGCTTTGTCAACAACTTCAATGCAGCCTACGCCATTTTTATGCGGGTCTACAAAGAAGAGATGAAAGAACCGGGGCTCTTTCTGTCGGCTAAGATCCGTCCTCTTGTGGAAAAGGCCGAAAACTATTTTCAAAGGGCCGTGCAGTGTCTGAACCTGAGCCAGGTGTCAGCCAGCAATTTGAAAGATGTGGGGTACGAATCGGTTCTGCTGCTCAAAGAGATTTTTGATCGGATTCCTCTGCCTCCATACGATGTGATTCCCGGTGCGAAGGCACTGGAAGGAAAAGATCGAATCAAGATCTGGCACGTTCCCAAAACGGAGATTGCCATTGAGTTGGCGGAAGAAGGTCCCGATCAGGGAGAATTTCTCTTCAGCCCTGAAACGGTGTCCAATCTCAGGAGGTTTTACAACAAAATAAAAACGATGCCCTATAAACCGGGGGCTTCGGAAGGGGTCTATGAGTTCTATATCCGTACCCCGGGAAGGCTGATTCCGCCCAAATGGACCGGGCTGCTGCCTGCATGGACCACGCGGATCTACCTGGATCAAACGCTCTGGCAATGGATGGGCCTGGGGCTCAGCCTGTTTCTTTTTTTTCTATTCAATTATGCTGTGTTTCGATTTCAACGCCGAAAACATAAACCCCGATCAGCCCTGCGAAAGATGTGGTTGAAACTTCTGCTTCCCGCGACAATTACCCTCTCCGCCTTTCCCATGATCTGGTTTGTCAATGAGGTGATCAATGTTACCGGATCGGTGTTGATTGTGACGATCACGGTAATGGAAGCGTTCACCTGGCTGATGATTGCCTGGGGCGCGGTCCTGATAGGTGGTTTGGTGGCGGAAACCGTCATTGCTTCTCCGAAAATCGATTCCAAAGGCATAGACGCCAGCCTGGTGAGGACGATCGGCAAGCTGATCGGTATCGGCGTTGGTTTGTACATCCTCCTGGAAGGGATTGGCCATCTCGGAGTTTCCCTGGTTCCGATCCTCACGGGGCTTGGGGTGGCAGGTCTGGCGCTTTCTCTGGCGGCAAGGCCAACCATCGAGAACATCATCGGGGGGATCATGCTCTATGCGGACCGGCCCGTGCGCGTGGGAGATCTGTGCCAGTTCGGAAAGACGCAGGGGACGATTGTCCATATTGGATTGCGCTCCACTCGGATTCGAGGGATGGATCGAACTATCATATCGGTTCCCAATGCGGATTTCTCGCAGCTGGAACTCGTCAATCTCACGAGAAGGGATCGGATCCGTTTGAAAACNGTCNTGGGGCTTCGGTACGAGACAACNCCTGAACAGTTACGCTATGTCATAGCAAATCTGCGGGAAATGTTGATTGCCCATCCGAAAATATACGGGGAAGATGTACGGGTTCGATTTATCCGTTTCGGAGATTTTTCACTGGATTTGGAGATCCAGGCCTTTGCAAGGACCCGTGAATGGGGAACTTTTTTAGGGATACAGGAGGACATCTTTCTGAGGATACTGCAGGTTGTTGAGGAATCGGGGACAGGGTTCGCATTTCCCTCCCAGACGGTCTACGTGGGAAAGGATACGGGTCTTCCCGAAGATCTGCAGAAGAATGCCGAATTGCAGGTTCAGTCCTGGCGGGCGCAGGGGAAACTTCCGTTTCCCGACATTCCCGAGGAGCGCCGAAAAGAACTACTGGAAACGCTGGACTTTCCCCCGGAAGGCTCCGCCAGGCCGGCTGACAACGGGGATACCTGCAGGGTCCGTGGCGGCAGGGCAGGGTGATCCCTGATGTAGGGCCGTTCACGGTTTCCGGTTTAAGGTTGCAAAAATCGGGGAGTAGACGTGGAATTCTATGCTATCGTATCATTTGTTTAAAAAACTATAAACTGTGAAACGACAACCATTTTGTGGTTGCAAAAATGAGGAGGGGCATCATGAAGATCGTTAGGGTATTGTGCGGCATCTTTTTATTCCTTTTCTGGGCAGGCGACTCCTTCAGCGAAGTACCTCCGCCTCTGGGTTTACCACCCGTTCCGATTCCAGAGGACAATCTCCAGTCGCCGGAAAAAATTACGTTAGGGAAAAAGCTTTTTGAAGACAAGCGTTTCAGCGCGGACGGGACAGTCAGTTGCGCCACCTGCCATGATCCGGCAAAGGCGTTCACGGACCACCTGCCTGTATCGGAGGGCATTCAAAAATTGAAAGGTACCCGCAATGCTCCAACCGTCATCAATGCCGTTTATTATCAGTCCCAGTTCTGGGACGGCCGACGTCCTGATCTTGAAGAACAGTCCAAAGACCCGTTCGTAAATCCGGTGGAGCATGGTCTCGGCAAAGACCATAATTTTCATGGATTTATTGTGGAGACAATCCGGAAAGATCCCGAATATGTAAAACAATTCAAACAGGTTTTCGGCGTCGCTCCGGAAGGGATTACCATGAATGAAGTGACCAAGGCCATCGCCAGTTTTGAACGTACGGTGGTGGCGGGCGATTCGCCGTTTGACCGCTACATGTATGGGGGCGACAAAACGGCACTCTCCGAATCCGCTGTAAGGGGACTGGAGCTATACAGGGGAAAGGCACGTTGCCAGGAATGCCATGCCATCAGTGAAAACTATGCGATCTTTACCGACAATAAGTTTCACAACCTGGGGGTGGGTTTTAACAGGATTCAGCCGCGCCTTCGGGAAATTGTCAAGGAATTCAAAATGGCTCAGGCAAAAGGAAAGGAACTGGATGAAATCGATCCTCACCAAAGGCGAGACATCCGAACTGGGGCGCTTTGTGGTGACCGGGAAATTGTCCGACCTGGGTGCTTTCAAGACCCCGACGCTGCGCAATATCGCCGTTACGGGGCCATATATGCACGATGGCAGCATGGCGACGCTGGAAGAAGTCATGGAACTGTACAATAAGGGGGGAGAAAAAAATCCGTTTCTGGGCAGCGTTCGCGTGCTGGATCTCACCGACCAGGAGATGGCGGATGTGATTGCATTTATGAATTCTCTGACCAGCCCGCAGTTTCAGGATATTGCTACAAAATAGAAACACTTTATGGAGAAAGGAGGACCAAACCCATGGGGAACGAGAAGTCCATAAGTCGACGGAGCTTTCTGAAAACGGCCGCGTCCGTTACGGCAGCTTCCATGCTGCCTCTGAAAATTGTGGAGGTCTGCTGGGGAGCGGACGAGAAAGAAAAATTTACTTTCGCCTGCATCTCCGACGCCCATCTGACCCAGATTGAAGGAACGAAATTCGTGAACAATTTTGATAAAGGTCTCCAGCAGGCGGTTGCCGAATTGAGCCTCCTGTGGCCGCAACCGGATTTCGTGGTGTTCGGTGGGGATCTGGCCCAACTGGGAAAAAAGGAAGAGATCGATCATGGGCTCGAAATGCTGTCGAAGATCGAAATTCCGATCCGTTTTGTGATTGGAGAACACGACTATTATCTGGATCTGGGCCAATACTGGGAAGAAAAGGTCAGCAAACTCCATTACAGTTTTGACCATAAGGGGGTCCATTTTGTTACGCTGAACAGTATTCTGACCTATGAGGACTGGATCCGGCGATGGTCGTCTCCGGAAGAGCGTATGAACCAGATGGCCCGGCTTGACAATCCGCAGGGTTCTCCCTTCATGGTCGGGAAAGAACAGATCGAATGGTTGAAAAAAGACCTGGCAGGGGTGAGTAAGGATACTCCGCTGATCGTTTTCTCTCACTCTCCGTTATATAAAATCTTCAAACCCTGGAATTTCTGGACAGACGACGCGGAACAGGTGCAGGCGGTATTGAAGCCTTTCAAGAAGGTCAACGTACTTCATGGGCACGTTCACCAGATCCTGTATAACCAGATTGGAAACATCAGTTTTCAGGCCTGGATGTCAACGGCCTGGCCGTGGCCCTATCCGGTAAGTTATCGCCAGAAGCCCAATACGGTTCCGAAAATGACCGTCTTCATGAATCGAGCCGACCCCTTTCATGAGCGGGACGCGACCGGCTGGTCGCAGGCAACCATCCAGGACGGGCGTACCTCCCAGCATTTTGATCTATGGGAGAATACCTCCCGGACTCTCCGGTTTGACCAGAAGACGGAACAGTTAGTGGATGAGCAGTACCAGGCCCCTGCAAACCGGATTCCGCCGCAGGAACATTATTGAGGTTTATAAGAAAGGAGGCTACGAATATGCGTCAAAAAATGATGTACGGTATTTGCCTGGTCCTGTTTCTGGCGGCAGGCGCCATCTCCCCTGTGGGCGCTGATGAGTTTAAAGAGGCTGACCTCAAACAGTGGAACGCTGCTTTCATGGATGTGGCCATAGAAGGGGAAAGGCTCTTTCACAGCGCTCTTGGAACAAACAAAGTTTCGTGCGACATGTGCCATCCCAATGCGTCCAATACGCATCCGGAGACATATCCCAAGTTCCAGAAGCAGCTGGGAAAAGTGGTTGCCCTGAGGGATATGATTAACTGGTGCATTGAAAACCCCCTGGAGGGAAAAGCCCTTGCCCTGGATGATCCGAAGATGATTGCCCTGGAGGCCTACATTGCCTGGGAGAGAAAAGGGACTCCACTGGATGCGGGCAAACATTAATGTTGGATTTGGAGGGGATGCACTTTGAAAAGAATTCTTGTGGCCATTTGTCTTTTGTTTGTCTTCAATACCTGCCAGGCCCTGGAAGAGGACTCTCTTCCTGAAGGGCCGGGTAGGGAGATGGTTCTCAAAAAATGCCAGGCCTGTCATGACCTTGATTTAATTGGAAGCCAGAGAGGTTCCAGGGATAAATGGGCCGGAATATTGGATGAGATGGTCAATAACGGGTTGGTTATCAGTGAGAAAGATAAGACCCTGGTGCTGGAATATCTTTCAAGCCATCTGGGGCCCGGAAAGAAAAAATAGGGCGGAAGAAACAGGTCTGAATCTACAGTGGAAAATGGCCTTAAATCGATTGTGATCCAGAATATCCTGGAAAGTATCCCTGTGGGTCTTCTGGTGATCAACCCGGAAGGAGAGATCGTAAAGACCAACCGGGCGGCCTCGGAGATCCTGGGCTACGCGGGGGAGATGCTCAAAGGGAAAGGCTGGGGGGATCTGTTTATCTTCGATACGGACAATCTTGATTTCAACCAGGTCTTTCTTGACGTCATACAGGAAAAACGGGTGAACCTGTGCCGCAATGTGAATTACGTTACCCCTGAAGGCAATACGCTCCATCTGTCTCTTACTACTTCCTTTCTTGTGGAAGAGGATGAAACCGCAGCCATTGTCGTCCTGATTCATGACCTGACCGAGATCCATCACGCCCATGAGAGAGAAAAGTCTGCCCTTGAAGAACAACATCGCATGCAGCACCAGAGAGCGGAAAGCCTTGAAAGGTTCGCATTGGCGGTTGCCCATCAGATTAGAAATCCGGTAACGGCCATAGGGGGATTCGCCAACCGGTTGCTCAGGCAATCCGATGTGAATGCACAGATGGGGAGTTATCTCAGAAATATTCTGGCCGATGCCGGCAGGTTGGAGGACATTGTTCGAGCAGTGAGCGGTTACGCCGGGCTGAAAACGGCCGTACCGGTGAGATTTGCCCTTGAAAAGGTTGTGGAGGGGGCAAGAGGCCGGCTGGAAGAAAAGGCGGTTCAAAAATTAAAAAAAGTCTCCTGGTCTATCCGTGTGGGATCGGTGTACGGGGAGATCGATCCCCATCTATTTTCTCTGGCCCTGGATGAAGTCCTGTTGAATTCTCTGGAGGCATTTAATGGAGATGAAGCCCTCATTGCCGTCCATGCCTTTGAGGAATCGGGCGGGTTTCATCTGAGAATAGAGGATAAAGGATGCGGCATTCTGGAAAAGGACATGCCCTATATCTTTGATCCGTTCTTTACTACCAAGGCGGTAGGCGTCGGGATGGGGCTTTGCAGAGCCCACAGGATTATTTCGGAGCACAGGGGGAAGATGGAAGTCCGGAGCACTCCCGGAAAAGGGACGGAAGTGGCCATACGGGTTTCGGGAGTGAAGTGAGCCTGGCTCATCACGGATTAGCGTGATGCGAAGGTTTGTTCTCAAATAGACCGTGTTCAGGTTTCGGGTGTCAGGTGTCAGGAAAGACCCTAGCCGCAATTGGCTTATTTAACATAACAACCTATAGTTGTGCTTTTTAGAATCGCAAAGCCGGAATCCCGCTACGGCGGGACTGAAACCTGACACCCGAAACCTGAAACCTCGGTTCCGGAAAATACAATTATTCACGCTAATCCACGATGAGGCGCGAGTCATTACCCACACTTGGTAAAACCGCAAAAGTGACAGGTCATGCAGCCTTCCTCAAAACTGATGGTCTGGCTGCATTCCGGACACGTTTCTCCCAGAAGGCTGTGTTTGTGTTTTCCGTTATTCCTCTGTGGTTTATCGGAAAGGTACCTCCTTTCAAGGACGAGACTGATCGCGTCGGGAATGGAGAGGACCAGTCCATCCTTTTGAAATACCGGATGTTCGCCGCCAATGCCTTTCAACTGGTCCACGATTTTCTCCACCATGACCCCTGACCTGAGCGCGAGAGACACCAGTCTCCCTATGGCTTCCGTTTTGGCGGTAGTGGATCTGCCCGATTTGCCGATGGTGGCAAAGACTTCAAAGGGTCTGTCTTCGTACTCGGTCACTGTTACGTAGAGCGCCCCCATGCCGGTAGCCATCTTTGTGGTGAATCCGTACAGGGTTTCGGGCCTTTCTTTTACGGCGGTCATGAATCCGGTGGTTTCTGTTTTCTCTTCTTTGTGAGCGATGGAAAGGACCTGATTTTCTTTACTGCCATCCCTGTAAATGGTGACGCCCTTGCACCCCAGTTCATAGGCCAGGTCGTAAACCTTTCGAACATCCTCAACGGATGCGTCCCTTGGGAGGTTGACTGTTTTGGAAACCGCATTGTCCGTGTGTTTCTGGAAGGCCGCCTGCATGCGGATGTGCCATTCGGGGATAATATCGTGAGCCGTGACAAAGATGCTCTTCTCTGCTTTCGGGATCTCCTTGATATGCGTGATGCTTCCTTCCTTCGCCACCCTGTCCATCAGTTCGGGGGTGTAAAATCCTTTGTCCCGTGCGGTTTTTTCGAAATGGGGGTTTATTTCGACCAGCTTATCATTGTCCATGACATTCCGGACAAAGCTGAGGGCGAACAGAGGTTCTATGCCGCTCGAACATTCCGCAATGATGCTCAGGGTGCCGGTAGGGGCAATTGTGGTGGTCGTGGCGTTTCTCATGGGGGCGTCTTCCACATCGCTGAAATAGGTTGCATCGTAATTTGGAAAGTGCCCTCTTTCCTCCGCCAGCGTTCGAGAGGCGTGATGGGATTCTTCCTGAATGAAGCCCATGACCTCTTCCGCCGTTTCAAGGGCTTTCTGGGAATTGTAGGGGATTCTCAGCTGAAACAGCATGTCGGCAAAGCCCATGACGCCCAGTCCGATTTTTCGATTACCTCTCACCATCTCAGTGATTTCGGGAAGCGGATATCGGGACATTTCCAGGGTATTGTCCAGAAAGCGCACACTGTTATGGACCACCTCCCGCAACGCAGTGTAATCGAAAGCCGGGCCCTCCTCCGTGGCGGCGACGAACCTGGCCAGGTTAATGGAACCCAGGTTGCAGGCCTCCATGGGAAGAAGCGGTTGTTCGCCGCAAGGGTTGGTGCTCTCTATCTCTCCCAAGTAAGGGGTTGGATTGTGACGGTTGATCTGATCCAGAAAGATGATTCCCGGATCACCATTCTCCCAGGCCTGTTCCAGAAGGGCGTCGTAAACCTCCACCGCCTTCAATTCACCCACTTTACATTTCTCTTGTGGATCAATGAGGTCATAGGTGGTCTTCTTCCTCACGCTCTTCATGAAAGCGTCTGTTACGGCAACAGATATATTGAAATTATTAAGGTCCTTATCGTGTTTTTTGCAGTGGATGAATTCCATGATGTCAGGATGGTCCACCCGCAAGACGGCCATGTTGGCCCCCCGTCGAGTGCCCCCCTGTTTTACCTGCTCGGTGGCGGTATTGAAAATCTTCATGAAAGAGACGGGCCCGGATGCGATGCCTCCTGTTGTCCCGACCCTGCTCCGTACCGGCCGAAGGCGGGAGAAAGAAAAACCGGTTCCGCCCCCTGATTTATGGATGAGTGCCGCGTTTTTCAAGGAATCAAAAATGCCTTCCATGCTGTCTTCAATCGGAAGAACAAAGCATGCGGCAAGTTGACCCAGTTCCCGTCCCGCATTCATCAAAGTGGGAGAGTTTGGCAAAAATTTGAACTCGGTCATTAACTTGTAGAAAGTTTTTTCCATTTCTTCCACTTTTTCCGGGCTGTTTCCGAACGTCTCCTCCGCCTGGGCGATATGTTTGGCCACCCGTGCGAACATCTCTTCAGCGGATTCTATGACTCTCCCATTGTCATCCTTTTTGAGGTATCTCCTCTCCAGCACGCGTTGTGCATTTTCGGAAAGCCGCAACCCCTTCTTTTTGAAGATAGACCTGTCAAGCCTGACCGGCGATGTCTTGGTCAGCCCATATTCCAGGAGCTTTGCCTCGATCATATTTTCGATGAACGGAAGAGTGATTTTCTGGAGGTTGAGACTGGCAATCTGCTCGCTCAGAAACTTGCTGATGTCCATGGCCTGATCGGTGTTGATCAGGTTTTCCTTGAGCAGGAGGTCAGAACACTTGCGATCGTCCCACCTGTATTTATCGAGGTCGAAAACCCCTTCTTCCGTAACGAGCATTTTGCCTACTTGACCCATGGATAGCCTCCTGTATAGATCCTGTTCCTTCGCGGACGAGATTGAAATTCTGATTTTTCCCCTTATTGTGTTAAGGTAAAGAGGAAGAATGATGAAGTAGGGTTCGCGTGATGAATGTTCTTATAATGGATACATTGTGTTCTGGGATGTACAGCTATTCAGGTAGCCAATAGAAAAAAGCGAGCGGAGAACCACGCGGATTTCTGACAATTAAACGAATGCTGCCGCGGTTCGAAAGGTGCGATTCCCGCACGCTTGAAATCATGGGAAATGTATTTAGTACACAATATATGGTATGTCAATAAAAAAAATGATACAATATCTAACTTTCCCCCGAAGGAGGTCTAACCCTTGAAAGTCTTTGATGAAAATGTAAAAGGACGAAAATGGCGCCATGCGATGGTGGTTGGCTTATTGGTTTTTGGACTATGTACTCTATGCCTTGCGTCCAATCTTTACGCGCTTTCGGTTACCGATAACGTCAGGAAAGTCACGTTGGAAAACGGTCTGACCGTCATTTTGAAAGAGGACCACAGTGCGTCCGTTGCCGCCATGCAGGTATGGGTAATGACGGGAAGCGCCAATGAGACGGAAGAGGAGGCGGGAATCACCCATCTCATAGAGCATATGATATTCAAGGGGACCCCTTCAAGAAAGATGGGGGAGATAGCAAAGACCATTGAGGCTTCGGGAGGGAATATTAATGCCTACACCTCTTTTGACAGGACCGTCTACTTCGTGGAGATTGCGGGCTCTCATTTTGACATCGGGCTGGATGTTTTGCTGGATGCCGTTCAGCACTCCCTTTTTGATGAAGGTGAGCTTGCAAAAGAAAAGGAAGTGGTTCTGGAAGAATACAGGCGCTCTCTCGATATCCCGGAAAGGGAACTTGGAAAGGCCGCTATGGCTCTCTCTTACGGGAAGCATTATTATGGCAGGCCCATCATAGGATATGAAGAAACCATCCGATCTTTTGACAGGCAGGCTATCCTGAAATATATGGACAAGTGGTACGTTCCGGAAAATATGGTCCTGGTGGCCGTTGGAGACTTTGATTCGGACAGTGCCCTTGAAAAAGTGCGCGATCTCACGAAGGATTTTCCCCGAAAGCCGGTGCAACCGTTCAAGAGTCCGGTGGAACCGCCGCAGACAGCGCTTAGGAAAACCGTAAAGAAAGATCGGGTGAAGCAGGTTTATATGAATCTTTTGTGGCATATCCCTTCGATCAGCCAGAAAGAAATCTACCCACTGGACCTCCTGGAAGTCATCCTGGGGCAAGGCAGGAGTTCTCGTCTCTATAACAGGATGAAGATGGATGCCAATCTGGTGTACAACGTGGATGCAGGAACCTATGCCCTGAAAGACCCGGGAGTTTTTTCCATTGATGCCACGCTTGGCCCGGAGAAACTCAAGGAAGCATTGGAGGTGATCGGCGAAGAGATGCGCAGGGTTGTGCGGGAACCCGTTTCACCGGCGGAACTGACAAAGGCCAAGACCATTGCTGAGGCCGGTTTTGTCTTTGATCTTGAAGATATGTCAGGGCAGGCCAGAACGTTAGGGTTTTTTCAGACCATGACGGGAAATATGGACAACGCAGACAGCTATCTGGAACGTTTGAAACAGGTTACGGCAGAGGATATCCTCCAAGCTGCAAGATCCTGCTTCAGACCGGAAAATCTTACTGTCGGGGTCCTTGTGCCCTCGAATGTGGATTTTCAAATGGATGATCAGACCCTCGCCGGGCTATTCCGGATTACGGATTCCGAACCTGTCAAAACGGCGCCGTCCGGTGAAAAGGATCTGTCCGGGGAGATGGTTGTCCTTGAAAACGGCATGCGGGTCATCATACAAGAAAATCACCGCCTGCCGGAAGTCTCTTTTTCGGGCGTATTCCTGGGTGGAACCCGCCTTGAAACCCAGGGGAAATGGGGGATATCCAATTTTACCGCCCAGATGCTTACCCGGGGGACAAAGAAAAGGAGCGCGTCGGAGATCGCTTCCACCGTGGAATCCTGGGCGGGGAGCCTCTCTGCGTTTTCCGGGAGAAACAGCCTGGGGGTTTCGGGTAAGTTCCTGAGCCGGGATACCTACGGGGGACTTGAACTTATGGCGGATATTGTCCTGAACCCGAATTTTCCTGAAGAGGAGATGGGAAAGGTACGAGAAGATATTCTTGCAGGCATCAAGGCAAAAGAAGACCGTCCCATGGCGCAGTTGTTTGACCTGTTTTATCACACCCTTTACCGTTCGTATCCCTACGGACATCCAAGTTCAGGGACCATGGATACCATAGGGTCCATGACAAGAACCGACCTGAAGGACTGGTATGGAAAGATTTGTATGCCCTCGAATTTTGTTCTGGCCGTTGTCGGGGATGTGAAAAAGGAACAAATGATTCCTTTTATCGAGACCCTTTTCGGGACGTTTACGACCTCTGTAAAGACATTGCCTCCTGTAGAACCTGAGCCGGCCCTGACAAAGGCGAGGGAGGCGCATCTGAACAGGCCGGGGGCGCAGACGCACATGGTGGCTGGGTATCTTGGGGTAGATTTTCGGAGCAGGGATGATGCGGCCATGGCCCTGGTCAAAACCGCTCTTTCAGGCCAGGGAGGGAGCTTGTTTTACAATCTGAGGGATAAGCAGAGCCTTGCCTACGCGGTTGCAGCCTTCAGGAGCCCTGGTCTCGAAACCGGTGCTTTCGGGGTTTACCTGGGGTGTGATCCAGGCAAGGTTGCCACGGCAAAAAAGGCAATTTTCGAGGAACTTGAAAAAATAAGAGAAAATGGGATCAGTGATGTGGAACTGAAAGACGCAAAGAACTACCTTGTGGGGAATATGCAGATCGATCTTCAGACCAACGGAAGCAAGGCCATGCAGATGTCTCTCAATGAGCTTTACGGGTTGGGGTTTGACCACTACGCCCGCTATCTTGACGAAATCCGGAAGGTTACTACGGAAGATGTGAAAAAAGCCGTGGCAAAGGTTATTGTCCCCGATCGGTATGTTTTTGTAACCGTGGGGCCTGCACCGCTATAGTTTTCCCTCGCTGCATGTGGTGTCAAAACCTCCCCGTGTGTTATACACTGTCGTTACTTTGATGCGGTCCGTGGAGAGAATGCTTTTCAGATCATGGTGTATCCGTTTCGTCACGCCCTCCTGAAAAAGACCTACATTTCGAAAGCTTACCGTGTAGTACTTGAGGGATCGCAATTCTATGCACCGGCCTCCTTCCGGATAATATTCGATGATTAACCGGCCGGTGTCCGGAAGACCGCTGAACGGGCAGGCCGCAATGAATTCTGAAGTTTCGGTTTTGATGTACTGATTCGGGCTGTCAAAATCAAAAGTCTCCAGAAAATCAGTACGGATTTTGTCCGGGCTTTCACAGTCAAAGACCTTGCCGTGGGCTTCTATCATAAATTCTGTTCCCCGTTATTCTTACTCTCCCGTAAGGTTGTGTCTTGCAAAAATATCTGAATCTTTCTATGATCCCCATCTTACAGTACAACAGGCTTTTTGGAAACCGTTAATGTGACCCTTCAACGATTTTATGGGGAGTTTGCCCATGGGCGGGAAGGGCATGGTTTGAATTTTTGAAGGTTGCGGGCGCAGGGAGTTTGCGTATATGGTCAGGGGGGAAGCACAGAATCTAAATGAGAAATTCCGGCTCAAATTTGGGGTGGACAAGCTGTTCGCTCTGGTGGCGGGCGCCCTGTTCAGCCCCCTCATCGCTCTCATATGCCTGTCCATATGGATTGAGGGGCTTTTTTTCAGGGAATCGCGCGGGTCTGTGTTTCACAGGGAGGAAAGGATCTCTCAGGGAAAACGGTTCTGCCTGCTGAAATTCAGGGTGCTNAAAACGTCCGTAAGCAGGAAGATGACGGAAAACGATTCGGCAACTTTCCTTCAGTTCGAAACGGAAAACACGACGTGGACCGGAAAGCTGCTTATCAAGTTTTATCTGGATGAAGTTCCCCAGTTTTTTCATATCCTCATGGGCTGGATGTCCTTTGTGGGGCCGAGGCCGCGGATTCCGTCTGTTTATGAAGAGGACCTTCAGGAGGGGTTTACGGCCCTTCAATACCTGAGGGGGTCCATTACAGGGCCCCACCAACTGGCCAAAGGAATAGAAAACAACCCCAGGTATTTGAGCGAGCAATATCTGGAAAAGTGCCGTGCATACACTCCTGTGGAACTGCTCCGTTATGATCTTGGCGTGATGTACAAGACCATCTTCAAGAATCTGAAAGGAGAAGGGTTGTAATCAACCTTACTTCTTTTCCTTTACTTCATATTCCACGGTGACCTTGTCTTTGTTTCCCGTTTCCAGTTTCAGAAATGCGGAAGGGATAACGATCTTTGTTTCTGTCTTCCCGGTTTTGGTTATTTCGTTGAGCGGAACGCTTTTTGTGTAGAGGGTCGACATGTTGTCGAGGATACTTTTGGGGCCAGTCAGCGAGATTTCCGATGGACTGATTCCTGCCCGAATAAGTGTCATGTTTTCGGTAAGTTGTCCTGCCCAATCCACCTGTACGGGGAGTTTCTTTGTGGTACGGGTGTCCAGGTTTACATCCACTACCATGGGTCGCACTTCTTTCAGGGAAAGTCCGGGAGGGATGGAGATGTTTTCGTTGGAGATGGAAAAGGTATTGGTCCCCGCAACGGCTTTCCCAAGATCCATCCTCACCTGGATCTGTTCCGGTCTGATGGACCGGAGAAGCGCTCTCGATCCCCTCAAATAGAGGTTGACTGAAGTTGCGGAAGTATTCAACAGTTCCATCCGCGAGTCCCGGTTGGTATATTCAATAGGGATTTCAAATGTCTTGATGGCATCAAATCCCCTGCTGATGCTGAACCACACTCCGGAAACAATAAGGAGGGATACGGCCGCTGCAATGCCCAGTTCAATCTTCCGTTTCTTCAGGTAGAGGGCCTGGTTTTCCCGTATGCCAAGGTGTTCGCGTATGGCGGAGGCCAGATCTTCCTTTCCCTTCATTCTGTATATGTCGTTGCCTTTGGTCAGGGTGATGCTTCCCCTTTCTTCGGATACCACAATGACCATTGCGTCTGTGATTTCAGAAAGGCCCGCTGCCGCCCTGTGGCGGGTTCCGTAGGAGGAGGGAAGGTCATTTCTGTGGGAAAGAGGCAGAATCACGCCCACCTCCTGAACCCGGTTCCCCTGAATGACCGCAGCCCCATCATGCACCGGGTTGTTCGGCCAGAAAATGCTCTTAATCATTTCCGTGGAGATTCTTCCGTCCCAGCTTATCCCCTTCTGGATCACCTCTTCCAGGTCTTCCCTTCCAGGTAGAACAATAAGAGCGCCGATCCGCCTGGATGCCATATCAAAGACGCTTTCAGCGATAATCTCCACGGGGGTCTGCGTCTGTTTGTGGGGAAGTCCCCAGAGAATGGCCCAGATATTTCTTGCCCGGAAAACGGATCTGATTTCGTTTCTAAAAACAACGATCACAATCAACGCGGCAACGGCGATGATGCCTTCCATCATCCAGCTGGTGAGAATCAGACCCATGGATACCGCCATTCTCTGGAGTATCCAGAAGAAGGCGATTCCGATCAGCACCCTGAATACGTCTGTATTCCGGAAAAGCGCGTAAAGGCGAAACAGGATATAGCTGTTCAATGAGACGTCCACAAGATCCTGCCAGCGAATGCTGGAAATGAATATGAGAAGTTTCTGCAAAGTTCGGCTACTCCGTTACACTGAACCGCAGGATTTGAAGGATCTTGCCGTTCTGATCGCTTATTTCGACCCTCCATGGGCCGGTATCTGAATTTCGAATGCGAATTTTGCTGAAGGCGGACCATTTGGGAGGCTTGAGGACCAGCTTATTTTTTGCATCCGGCTGATCCCGCTTGAACCAGTGATGGGTTATATCCGTTTTTTCGGGTACCGGATCGAAGGATGTAAAACAGATTACTTCCCCCAGCTTTACCGAAAAGACAATGGCTTCCCCCTTAGGTTCAAGCTCTTTTAAATCTTCGCACAGGACTGCCTGGACCAATGTTAATTCAGCCGGTTTTTCAGGGGGAGGCGATTTGGCTGTTTCTTCTCCCTGTGCATTTTGAGAAGTAGCAAAAAAGATGGTTGCCACCAGGAAAAAGGCGGCAATGAGTGTCTGAATGAAAAGACTATTCAGACACGATTTTGGATTTAAAAAAGGAAGCAATCTCATGGTGTTGAAAATCCCTTTAGCAAGACTGTTTCAACAGATCTTTAACGGCTTCGAGAAGTTCACCCATTTCAAACGGTTTCTTGAATATTCGATGGGCGCCAACGCTTTTGGCCATTTTCAAGTATTCCTGGGCGCCTATGACCCCGCCGCCCGACATGGCGATGATCTTCAGGCCCGGAAAATCGCGTCGAAGTTCCATGATCGTTTCAATGCCCTCTTTGTCAGGCATAATGAGGTCCGTAATGATCAAATCCGGCGGATCTGTTCTGATCTTCTTTATCCCTGCATCGCCATTGGAAGCTTCGTCCACCTCATAACCGTTCCGTTCGAACATGATCCTCAGAAGCCTTCGTATGGAAGATTCATCATCGATGACGAGAATGCGGGGCATGATTTGGTTCTCCCGGGCAAAAGCCTCTCAAAACAGTTAAATTACCTACAGCCAATCGTTGCAAGATAAGGGTTTTTCTTTAAATTGCAAAATCACTCGAATGAAATGGGGTGATATTTTCAGCCCAACAAGATTGCTTCTTCACATTCGCATTCCGCATTCCCCGCCCGCCTCGCCTGAGTGAGCCTCAGGCTCGCGATGGCGGGCAGGCAAAATTCCTAATAAATCCCCTCTCTGCATCCCGCAGCAATCGTCTTTCCCAATTCCTCGCATTGAAGGAGCGCGTCGCTGTCGATCTCTCCCCGTACAATGACCGGGGCATACACCTTTTTAAAACGGTAGCCAAGGCAAATTCGCTCTATATGATTCAATGCTCCCGTACCGTCATTGCCGGCGCTGATGAATACCACATAGGGCTTTTTAACGATTTCTTTCCTTTCTCTGACATCGTCATACGTCCTGTCAAAGAAATCTTTCATCATTCCAGCCATATATCCGAAATATTCAGGCGATCCCAACGCCAGTCCATCGCACTTCAACAGGTCTTCCAGGGTCGCCTCGGAGGCTTTGCGGCAGAGAACCGTAACGCCCTGGATGCTTTGCGCCCCTTCAACTACTTTCTGAGCCATCTTTTCCGTGCGGCCTGTTTGAGAATGGTAAACCACCAGGATGGTACACATGGCATTCCCTTTCTGTGTATATCAATTGTGCCTTTGAAGGTTTTACCCTCTGTTAGAGATGAAGGCCTCTCAATGCGGTCATTCATACCGCATCTTTGTCTTGGCCTACAAGGGAAATCCTACAGGTAAATAACTTTTTGTTTCAGGAATAGAACTGCAATTGTTAAAAAAAACACTATACCATACTTGAACACCTCTTTTGAAGGTGATATGATCCATGCTCAGTAGGGAAATTCCTTGCCTATTTACCAAGATAATTATAAAATATTTTATCTATTCCTCTTGCAAAGAGAGTTACGGGATTATAGAATTAAAAAAAAAGCTAAAAGGTGAGTAATTCGGAATGATGGAGTTTACAGATGGAGGAGTCTTATTAACTTTATTTAAGGAGGAAAGGGTATGAGAAAAATTTGTTTTAAAAGCATGTTGATTGCATCGCTTGGTCTTTTCTTGATGGGCTGTGTTGGTCAAAAACCTGTTGCAACACAGGCTGTGCAGCCGTTTCAACCGGTTGATCTGAACGCAGCATTGCAGGCGGGACAGTTCAAGCAGAAAACGGGTGCTTTCGTGGTAATCCTGGATAGATCGAACTCCATGGGCGAAATGTACAAGGGCCATGTGAAGCTGCAACTGGCTGAAGAGTTGCTGTCGCGCATGAACCAGACCTTGCCGAATATGCCTCTGACGGGTGGATTGGAGATATTCGGAAGGATGGAGAGCTTTACCGCCCAATACGCAACTGCAAAGGTACTGTACGGGCCCGAAGCTTACTCAAAAGAGGGCTTTACCAACGGGCTGGCCAAGGTGGATCCCGCTCGAGGTCTGAGCCCTCTGGATGCTGCCATTAATCTGGCCGGCAAGGACATGCAAAATGTACAGGGGCAGATTTCACTGATTATTGTCAGTGACGGTGTGAAAGAGGATATGAATTATGGTGCAGCCCTGGCGGCGGCCAAGGCGTTGAAAGGCCAGTATGGCGACAGACTCTGCATCTATGTGATTCAGATTGGAAATGACAAGGAGGGCACGAAGGAGCTTGGAAAGATTGCTGAGGCGGGCGGATGCGGTTTTGCTGTCAGTGGGGACGAGATTATGTCCGGCGATGGTATGGCCGCATTTGTGATAGATGCATTCCT
>BS_KBA_SWE02_21mDRAFT_10000199_pt1 | contig 21576 bp, 26 predicted proteins | sample BalSeasSWE02_21m_FD_9196 | JGI IMG/M metagenome (IMG submission 9196)
CTTCAGAAACCTTTGTAAGAGCGCTTACCATTTTAAAAAATGAGGGTATTGTTGAGGCCGATGGTAAAAATTTTAAAGTGATTGATTTAGAAAAATTAAGAAAAATCAAATAAAACAATTCACGTTTAGCTTCACCCAATTTTTTCAAATAACTGACGGCCTTTAAACACTTCAAAATGAGTAATATCATTTCATAACCAATAACATAAATCTAATTTTAAGTTATAAAAGGTTTAATTCTATGAAAAATATATTATTACCAACAGATTTTTCAGAAAACTCTTGGAATGCTATCAAATATGCTATCCAATTTTTTGAAACTTCAACATGCAACTTTCATTTGCTTCATGTTGATAGATTAAGTTATATGGTTGCAGGAGATATTCCTTATACAGCAACAGAGAATGTTATTGAACAGGTTTATACAAAACCCGCTAAAATAAGACTGCGAAAAATTCTAAAACAAATTTCTAAAACATTTCCTGAACATAAAAAACACAAATTCTATACACATACGGATTATAATTTTTTTATAGAATCTATCAAGAATTTTGTAGAAGAAAAAGAAATAGATTGCATTGTTATGGGAACCAAAGGGGCNTCAGGNTTAAGTCAGTATCTTATAGGTACTAACACTAATGATGTTATAAGAAAAATTAAGTGCACACTTCTGGCTGTTCCGGAAAATGCCCGTGATGGCAAGCTTAAAGAAATTGCTTTGCCAACAGACTTTTTATCTATTTATGATATAGAAACATTACAATTTATAGCAAAGATTTTAAAACAGTATAAAGCATCCTTGCGCATTGTTCATGTTAATAAAAGGAAAGCCCAATTGACTGAAGAGCAGGAAATAAATAAAAATATACTGGAGACTTATTTTGCAAAGTATGAGCATAGCTTTCATTTTTTAACAAACAATAAGATAGAAGAAGGGATACAATGTTTTATTGACAGCAGAGATATTAACATGCTTTTTATGGTGGCCAAAAACTTAAATTATTTTCAACAAATATTATTTCACTCCAATGTTGAAGATTTAAGTTATCATTTGGAAATACCATTTTTTGTATTGCACGAAAAAAATAAATAACTATGGATAATTCAATCTTTTTAGCAAAATTTTGGGGATGGTATCTCATCATATTTTTTTTAATTCTCAGTTTCAATCCCAAAAGAATCAAACAGATATTTACAGATTTAAATGACGAAAAATTTTTAATAATGACTGCTTTTTTAGCTATTATTGTGGGCTTACTTAATATCTTGTTTCATAATATCTGGGAACCTAGCTGGAAACTTATCATCACCTTGATAGGATGGATTTCACTTTTTATTGGATTGGCCTTATTTATATTTCCAAATCGAACCATTCCAAGTTTAGAACTTATTAATATTAAATTTGTACAGGTTATTTATATGTTATTATTTTTCACAGGCTTGTTTTTATTAAATATGGTCTATGAGATAGTCCCCGTATAATTATTTTTTCAAATTGATATTTATCAATGCAAATACATAATCCTGGATGTATCTTAGTACAATAAATTATACGTTCTTTTACTTAGTTAGAAAACAAAAAAGAGTTCAAATCTATTATCTAGTTAGATTTATTTGCAACATTCGTTCTTGGTTAGTTAAATTGAATAGTATTCTTCGTAATAAATGGGAGATTAAGTCGCAAATATAAAATTGTATAATATAATTGAACTCTAAATTGAAACAGGAAGTTCCGGCTTCCTGTTTCTTTAAAAAGATAGGTTCTGTTGTTGAGAAATGATGGAGCCGAAACAAAGTGTTTAAAGCTATTGTGTAACCTGAAAACCCAGACGTATATCTTAGAGATAAGAGTATGTTGCAGAAAACCAAAAGTTATATAGATGAAATTAAATGCTTTGAGGAAACAGGGAGCTCCGGCTTCCTGTTTCTTTAAAAAGATAGGTTCTGTTGTTGAGAAATGATGGAGCCGAAACAAAGTGTTTAAAGCTATTGTGTAACCTGAAAACCCAGACATTTATCTTTGAGATGAGAGTATGTTGCAGAAAACCGAAAGTTATATTAATGACATTAAATACTTTGAGGAAACAGGAAGTTCCGACTTCCTGTTTCTTAAAAAAAATAACTAGAGATTTCGTCGTAAAAAGCTTAATCTGGTTTAGAAGCGTTTGAAGCTATTTTTTAGCTGAAGATTTAATGTGACTTTAGAAGTAAAGTCAAATTAATGATTAGAAAAAGTTAATAAATATCATCAAATGCTTTGAGGGAACAGGAAGTTCCGACTTCCTGTTTCTTTTATTTTGGCTATTAATCAGTTGCAATACATGTTTTATATACATAAAACAGATGTTTACGCAATGAGAAAACGGGAAAGACATGTCTTTCCCGTTTTTTTTATAAGTAGTTAAATAATTAGCAAAATTCAATCCTTAATCTTATGAGATTTGAAGGCCATTAACACAAAATTCTGAGGCATTATTTTGTATCCATTAAACTTTAATAATGGAATAATGGAATAATGGAATTATTTAAGATAAGTTTTATCCTTTACTCTTCACTTTCAGATGAATTTATTCAGACGGTTTCTTTAAACTGGCTATTAGCTTTACGTAAAAGTTTAATAACTTCTTGATCATCAACTTGATTGAATTCAACGTAAAATTGTCCAACCGCATAAAAGTCATAAGGTGTTAACAGGCAAATGATTTGATCAACACCAGGCATGTCATCTATTTTTTTTATAACCGAAGGTGGACCAACTGGTAATGCCACTATAATTTTTGAAGGTTTTTGCTTTTCAATAAGTTGAATACAGGAAATAAGGGTGTGACCAGTAGCCACACCATCGTCCACCAGAATAATAATTTTATCTTTTAAACTGCGAGCGTTTTTATTGCCGTAATAATGGTCATGACGCTGTTTTAAAAGTTGTCTGATTTTATTGGTTTCTTCAGTTAAATAAGTTTCTGTAATGGTATTTAAATTATCACTTAAAATGCGGTCATTAAGGGTGACAGCCCCAATAGCATACTCCTTATTGGCCGGATGCCCTATTTTTTTTGAGAGTACAATTTCTAATGGTGTATGTAATTGCGTGGCAATGGTATAACCTAAAGGTAAACCACCTCTTGGAATGGTAACTACTATGACATNCTNANTATTACTATAGTTTTTTAATTTTTCAGCAAGTAATAATCCAGCTTCAGTTCTGTTTTTAAACATACTTATTATTTTTTATTTAAATAAATATCAAACCAATGAACAGTTTCTTGAGCTACTATATCTAATTTCCCTGGTTCTTCAAATAAATGTGTAGCTCCGTCAATTATTTTTAATTCACAAATCCCTGGAATTTGTTTTTTTGCTTTTTTATTCAATTCAATGACAACATCGTCATTTCCACCAACGATTAAAAGTGTAGGTGATTCTATTTTTTTTAAGGCAGACATGGCTAGATCTGGTCTGCCACCTCTGGAAACAATGGCTTTGATATTTTTACCTAAAGCCGCTGCAGCTTTTAATGCTGAAGCAGCTCCGGTACTTGCTCCAAAATAACCAATAAGTAAATGTTTTATTTCTTTATTATTGGTGATCCACATGGTCGCCTTTAATAGCCTTTCTGAAAGAAGGTCTATATCAAAACGGTTTTCATATATCATGTCCTCTTGTGCAGTAAGAAGATCAAACAATAAACTTGAATATCCTTTTTCCAGTAAAAAATTTGCTACATAATTATTTCTGCTACTAAACCGACTGCTTCCACTACCATGTGAAAATAAGATAATGCCTTTGCTATCTTTCTTTAAACGCAAAATACCGTTCAAATGAGTTGTCCCGATGGGAATTTCAACTTCTTTATAATTGACTTTAGTTTCCATAACATTATTTTAAAACATGATGTTTTGGTAGACCATTGATTTTAAATCTTTTGGAAGACTTGTTCTTATATCTTCCATTTCTCCTAAAGAGATATATTTTCTTAATAAAATAAATGTGGTATCAATATAATTTTCAGCAAGTTCGTCTGATTGAAAATCGTGTACTGAAGTGACGCCGTCATATTTTCTGACCAAATCAATAAATTCAGGCATAGTTTTTATTTTTTGCTTTTTTTGAAGTGTCCATCCATTCACATAAACTGCTTTTAAAAACATAGGGAATTGTGAAATTAAATTCAACGACTCCTCCGTAGAAATAACATCTCTTAATGCATGTAAGATAGAGGATAGTATACGTCCTGCTTTATCAGTATCATTATCTAAACTCATTTCTTTAGTATAATTTTTTAAAAATGAATTTGCTTCATTTGCGAATTGAGTGAAATTAAGTGCCATTTTAAGTTGTTTTTAGTTTATATAAAAATGCTAACTACAATGGATTTTCCAAATGATATTGATCAGTGTGGTGAATATATTCTATTTATATATTTGATTAATAGCATATTAAATTGTGTTAACACTTTCAAAAAATGCCAGGCAAATTCTTAACGAACGTTATCTTTTAAAAGATAATAAAGGCCATATCATTGAAACGCCTCAACAACTTTTTAAGCGTGTAGCGCAATTTGTCGCAAGTTGTGAACAGTCACAAAAACAATTTTTTGAAGGGCAGTTTTATAAAATGCTTAGTGGTTTATATTTTTTGCCCAATTCTCCCACATTAATGAATGCAGGATGTAAAAAGGGNCAGCTAAGTGCTTGTTTTGTACTTCCGGTTGAAGATAGNTTAAAGGACATATTTAATACTTTAAAATATGCTGCTCTCATTCATCAAAGCGGAGGAGGAACAGGATTTAATTTTTCAAAGCTACGCCCTAAAGATGATTTGGTGAGTTCTTCAAGTGGCACCTCTTCTGGACCTGTTGACTTTATTAAAGTATACGATGCTGCCACTGAATATGTGAAACAAGGAGGAAAGCGCAGAGGGGCCAATATGGGTATATTAAATGTTAATCACCCGGATATTGAAGCCTTTATTACCTCTAAATCAAGTGAAGATGCTATTGAGAATTTTAATATCTCAGTAGGTATCTCAGATGATTTCATGGTAGCTGTAGAACAAGATTTAAATTGGAATCTAATAAACCCACGTACTAAAACAATTACAAAAGTACTAAAGGCCAAAGAAATATGGCAATTACTTGTTAATGAAGCCTGGAAAACCGGTGATCCTGGTTTAATCTTTATGGATACTATAAATTCTCAAAATCCAACGGCTAAAATGGGGAGGATTGAAAGTACAAACCCTTGCGGCGAAGTGCCTTTATTAAATTATGAAAGTTGCAATTTAGGCTCTATTAACCTTTCGAAGATGATTGTTAGAAAGGATCAAAAAATGGCTATAGACTGGAAAAAATTACTAAAGACCATTCATTTAGGAATTCGCTTTTTAGACAATATTATTACTTTAAATCATTATTTGTTACCACAGATAAAAAGAATAACGACAGGCAATAGAAAAATTGGATTAGGGGTTATGGGCTGGGCAGAATTATTGATCCTGTTAGAAGTGCCCTATGCTTCTCACAAAGCGGTTGCTTTGGCTGAACAGCTAATGCGGTTTATAAAAAAGGAAAGTTTTAAGGCCTCAGAGCAATTGGCTATTGAAAGAGGTGTTTTTCCAAATTGGAGTAATAGCATATATGCGCCAAACTATAAATTAAGAAATGCTACTTGCAATAGTATTGCGCCAACAGGATCTATTTCTGTCATTGCAAATACTTCATATTCTATAGAACCTTTATTTGCTTTGGCATACCATCGTGTGGGTATTTTAGGAAATGAAACACAAACAGAAATAAACACCCTTTTTATTGAGAAAATGAAGCAATTAAATCTATGGACCCCTGAACTCATAAGCACTGTTTTAAAAACAGGAAGTATAGAAAATATTGCAAAAATTCCAGAGCCTCTTAAGAATCTTTTTAAAACGAGTTTGGACATTCCATGGCCATACCATTTGTTGCATCAAAGAGCCTTTCAAAAATATACAGATAATGCCGTTTCTAAAACTATAAACCTTTCAGAAGAGAAAACCGTTGAAGATGTTTCTAACATATTTATGACTGCATGGAAATATAAATTAAAGGGCATAACCATTTATAGATATGGCAGTAAAGCAAATCAGGTACTACAAAAATGCAGTTTAAATAACAGCAGTACCTGTTAATCATTTCGGCTTGATAAATATCATTGTACCAGGCTTATAATGTGTTTAATTTTAGTTAAAATATTGTAATCATGAGAAAAATTTTGATTCCTACTGATTTTTCTGATAACGCCATGAATGCCGCTCATTACGGGGTTGATTTATTTAAATATGAGATTAGTGAGTTCTATTTTATGCACGCTTATCAGGATGAGATTTATGCAGAGGAGCATGCACTTACAAGAGAATCATTAGAACAAACAAAAAAAGCAGTGAGTAAAAGATCGGATGAGCAATTACAAGAATTTTTAAAGAATGTTAAAAAATACTCACCAAATCCTAAACACAAGCATCATATTATTTCTTCCAATAGTCTTCTCTTAGATGAAGCTGATAAAATTGTTGATGAGGAAAATATAGATATAGTGGTGATGGGGACCCGTGGAAAAACTAATGATAAAAATTTAACTTTTGGCAGTCATACGCTTCAGGTTTTAAAATATGTGCAATGTCCTGTTTTGGCGATACCGGAAAATTATAAATATACCCAGCCCAGACATGTTCTTTTTCCAACAAATTATATGATTCCATTTAAACGCAGGGAGCTAAAATTATTGTGTGAAATGGCGGCCCCATATAGAGCTGTTATTGATATGCTGTATATTTCTAAAACCGATAAACTTTCTATGAGGCAAGAAGATAACAGAGATTTTATTAAAGAAACATTATGTAAAAACACCATCAATTTTAAAGTTGCTAAAAGCAACGATATTCTTGAAACTATCTATAAATATATTAAAGAAAAAAATATTGACATGTTGGTCATGGTTAATACGAGACATTCCTTTTTAGAAAACATAATTTTCCAGTCTACAATAGATGAATTAAGCTTAAATCTTAACATTCCTTTGTTAGCATTGCAAAACATGAAACGTGACGAATTATAAAATATAAAACAATATCATGAAAAACATTCTTCTTCCTACCGATTTTTCTGAAAATTCCTGGAATGCCATAGCGTATGCCTTACAATTATTTAAAAATAAAAAATGTAAATTTTATTTGTTGAATGTGTATACGCCAGTAATTTATCAAACGGATTATTTATATGGCAGTCCGGCATTATTTAGTGATCCTACTCAGTTTGGGGTACCTGATCCTATTAGAGAGACTTCATTGCAATCATTAAAAGACTTTAAGGATAGAATCAATAAGGAATTTAATAATCCAAAACACAGCTTTGAAACAATATCTGTTTTTAACACTTTAATTTCAGAAATTAAAGAACTTGTAGAAGAGAAGTCTATAGATTATGTAGTTATGGGCACTAAAGGTGCCACAGGTGCCAAAGAAGTTTTATTTGGATCGAATACGGTTCATGTATTCAAAAGCATCAAATGCGCAGTCTTAGCGATTCCGCAAAATTTCAAATTTGAAACACCTCATGAAATACTATTTCCAACAGATTATGAAATAGAATTTACTAAAAAACAACTTCAGCCATTAATTGATGTTACCTCATTATATATTTCCAGAGTAAATATTTTAAATGTGTCTTATGGCTATGAATTATCTGAAATACAAGAAAAAAATAAGAAGGAACTGGAGAAATTATTTGAAAATACAGCCTACTTATTTCACAGTGTAGCTAATGAATCTGTTCCGGAGGCCATCTCTGAATTTCAGTTAAGAGCTCGTATTAATTTACTGGTAATGATCAATAATAAACATTCNTTTTTTGAAAACTTATTTTTTAAAAATACGGTGAATCAAATCGGTTTTCACTTAAATATCCCTTTTTTACTAATTCCCGCTAAAACTAAAAAATCATAAATCATGGAAAAACGAATNTTATTACCAACAGATTTTTCAGATAACTCNTGGAGCGCCATAGTATATGCTTTAAAACTCTATGCGGATGAGGTGTGCACATTTCACTTCCTACATTCAACTACTTTGGGGGCAACAACTATGNCNAATTTGTCAAATAAACTNAAAAAAACAATATATGATAATGCTTTAAAAGAATTATTGGAATTGAAAGAAATGGCAGAAAGTTCAGATGCTAATTCAAATCATAGGTTTGAAATTATATTAAGTTCAAAAGATTTAAATGTTGCGGTTGATGAAGCCATTATTAAGTATGATATTGATCTTATTATAATGGGTACCAAAGGCGCAACTGGAGCGGGAGAATTTTTATTTGGAACCAATACAGTACATCTTATAAATAATATAAGTATGTGTCCGGTTTTAGTTTTGCCCGAGGATTATGATTTTGTTGAGCCAAAAGAAATTGCATTCCCAACAGATTTCAATCATTTTTTTAGTAAAACCGAATTAGAACCATTAAAACAATTAGCCGATATGTATAATGCCAAAATTAGAATTGTNCATATCAATGAAGAAGAAAAACTTGATGATCTTCAGGAGTATAATTTGATGGTTTTAAAAAGTTATCTGTTTGATTACGAGCATAGTTTTCATTGGATGCCTGAGTATGCGAAAAAAACAATTGAAATTAAAGACTTTGTTACTGAGTTAGATATTAAAATGCTGGCTATGATTAATTATAAGCACAGTTTCATTGAAAATTTAATAAAAGAACCTGTAATAAAAAAGATAGGACGTCAACCTATTGTCCCATTCTTGGTTATTCCTGAATGAGTTGATATATATCATTTCTAAAAGGGGTTTTCTATTTTATATTTAAATTAAATCAAATTAAAAATGAAGCGCAAGATCCTTTTACCGACAGATTTTTCAAAAAATGCGTGGCGGGCTATAACCTACGCACAAGAACTATATAAAAATGAATCCTGCCATTTTTACATTTTAAATGTGTTTTCTGCAACCGGAAATCCTATTATTAGTTTAATAAACCTCGAGCCAGGAAGTGAGCTTTATGAAACAGAAAGACTTAAATCTGAAAACGGTTTAGCTAAAGTATTAGATAAAATAACACTTGCGGATAAACAGAACCCAAAACACCAATTTGAAACTATTTCAAAATTTAATAATACTATTGAAGCTATAAAAAATGTTGTTGAGGAAAAAGATATAGATATGATTGTTATGGGCAGTAAAGGAGAGACAGAATCAATAAAAGCAGTGTTTGGTAGCGTGGCCATTGATGTCATGGAAAAAGTGCGCAATTGCCCGGTTATCGTGGTTCCAGAGTTAGCTAAAAATCATTTACCTAAAGAAATAGTTTTCCCAACCAGTTTTAAGACACACTTAAAAAGAAGAGAATTAAAACATTTAATAGAGTTAGCTCAAAGCTGTAAAGCTTCTGTGAAATTTCTGCATATTAAAACCGAAGAAAAGTTAAATAAAAATCAACTCAACAATAAAAAGCTTCTTGAAGAATATTTTGAAAATATAGATTATTCATTCCATGAACTAAGTCATAATGACCTATTTGTTGCCGTAAATTGTTTTGTNGAAAGCCGAGACAGTGATATGGTTGCTTTTATAAATAAAAAGCATGNNTTTTTTGGAAGTATTTTAACTAAACCTTTAGTTAAAGAAATTGGATATGCTTCAAGAGTCCCATTAATGGTGATGCACGATTTAAGAAACTAAATTTTCATAAAGGTATTTTTATTACTTATCCTATAAAGTAATTATTAATTTAAAATTGAGAACAGATGAGACAAATTGGTATATGGTTAGATAAAAAAAATGCGCATATTGTAGAGATTCATGATGATAGAGTAAGTTTAAAGACAATATTATCTGAAGTGGAAGATTTTCATCCATCGGGAGGATTCGGGCTTGGATATAGGGGAAGTCCTCAAGATGCAATGCCTGAAAATAAATATTTGGATCGCGAAAAACAACAGTTAAAAAAATATTTTAAAAATATTGTATCTGTTATAACCCATGCAGAAGATATAGTGATTTTTGGTCCAGCAGAAACAGGGGAAAAGTTTTATAAAGAATTGACTGAAAGTTATAGTGATATAAAGGCTAAAGTTAAAGATGTAGTGAAAACAGATAGTATGACCCAAAATCAAGTGAAAGCATGGGTTAAAGAATTTTTTAATATTCCTATAAGAGTTAAAGGATTTTAGTTCCAAATTACTATTCTACTTAATGTTTTTACCAGTTTTATACGCTCTAAAATGGAAATAGATACTATTGATATTATTAAATCTTCTGGTGAAAAGGTCAAATTTTCATTGGATAAATTAAAATTGTCTTTAAAACGAATTGGTACAGATAATGAAACGGTCAACCAAATTATTGATACTGTAAAAGACGAGTTGTATCAGGGTATTTCAACAAAAGAAATTTATAACAGAGCCTTTGCCATGCTCAAAAAAAAACAAAGTTATTTAGCGTCCAAATACAAGTTGAAAAAGGCCATTTATGAGTTAGGACCAACGGGGTTTCCATTTGAGAATTTCATAAGTGCTATTTTAAAATATTCAGGATACAAAACAGAAGTAAATAGAGTTTTGCAAGGCCAATGTGTTAAGCATGAAATAGATGTTTTAGCACATAAAAATAATGAAACTACTATTGTAGAATGCAAATTTCATAATGAACAGGGCCTTAATTGTAATGTAAAAATCCCGCTTTATATTAATTCCCGTTATAATGATGTCAAAGCACATTGGAATTCAAATCCAAGAAATGGCACCAAATTAACCAATGGCTGGGTGGTTACCAATACCCGTTTTACTGAGGATGCCTTGCAATATGGTAAATGTGCTAACTTGTATTTATTAAGCTGGGATTATCCAAAAAATAATGGTCTGAAAGACAGAATAGATCGATTGGGTTTATATCCTATTACCGTTTCTACATTGTTAACTAACAGAGAAAAACAGTTTTTATTAAGCAGAGATGTTGTGTTATGCAGAGAATTGGTTGGTGATGCTTTTTATTTAGATCATTTAGGAATTTCAGAAACAAGAAAGGCAAGAATTCTGAAAGAAATAAAAATGCTGTGTCATACTTAAAAGTGCTGTAATGAAAAATATCATTAAAATTAAATTTTTAGGAGCAGCAGGTGTTGTCACAGGGTCAAAATTTCTTATTGAAACCTCTGAAAAAAACATACTCATTGACTGTGGCATGTTTCAGGGCTTAAAGGAACTCAGAGAACTTAATTGGAATGATCTTCCTGTTGATGTTAAAACCATTGATGTAGTATTATTAACGCATGGCCATTTAGATCATGTTGGTTATTTACCCAGACTTTTACAACAAGGGTTTCATGGTAAAATTATTGGTACGGCACCCACATTAGCCATTGCAGAAATCATTTTAAGAGACAGTGCTAAAATACATGAAGAAGATGCTGAAAAGGCTAATAAAGAAAAATATACAAAGCACGATCCAGCTTTAGCTTTTTATACCACACTTGAGGTAGAAAAAACTTTAAGGTTTTTTCAAGTTGAAATGATTGATAAATGGATTATGCTTTCTGAAAATATAGCTTATCGTTTTCAATATAACGGACATATTTTAGGAGCAACTTACATTGATTTAGACATCAATGGAAAGCGCTTTGTTTTTTCGGGAGATATTGGCAGGCCAAATGATTATCTGTTAGAGGATCCAATTAAGCCTGAATGGGCCGATTATTTATTCATAGAAAGCACCTATGGTAATAAGTTACATGAACATGAAGCGGTTGAAGAAATCTTGACCAACTTAATCAAAGAAACCATCTATAAAAAAGGAAATTTAATCATTCCAAGTTTTGCAGTTGAAAGATTGCAAACATGGGGAACAGGGTTTTAGAAGTTTTTCAGCGTTTTCCTAAGTGGCATAAATTATCAGTTTCAGAATATAATGCCATGTGCCACTACGTAACTGTTTTGGAATCTTATAAAGAAACATGGGAAACCATTGATAATAAAAACCCTAAAATAGTGATTGCCGGAAGTGGTATGGTAACAGGCGGTCGTGTGTTAACTTATTTGCAACAACTAATTGATGAACCCGCAACAACTGTTTTATTGGTAGGTTATCAGGCTGAAGGAACCAGAGGCAGGCAATTACAGGATGGCGCACATGAAATTAAATTTTATGGCAAATATTACCCTGTTAAAGCCACTGTTAAAAGTATAGAAAGTCTCTCGGCCCATGCAGATCAAAGTGATTTGATCAGTTGGATGAGTAACATTAAAAACATACCTGAAAATGTATTTCTAATTCACGGAGAACCACCTGCATTAGATGCCTTTCGCACAAAAATAAAAGACATTTATAACTGGAATGTGACTATTCCTAAACTCTTAGATGTTCATACAATTATCATTTAGTTTTAATAATAACAGAAATGGAATCACAACAAATTTATAAAAAATCCAATAACACCAAATCTTTAGAAGAATGGTTAAATAGCTTAAAGAAACAGGAGATGGTGCTTAAAGAATTAGAGCGAGAGATACAATTCTATACCACTTTATTATACAAACCTATTTTTAAATCTCGTGTTATGAATTTATACGAAACACTGGCCAGGTTTAAATATGATTTGGGGCATTTAGAAGAAAACCGCTTAAAATTATTAAGTAAAATAAGTCATCACATCAATGATCTTACTGATAAAATTAAATACAAAGATATAGTTTTGGATGCTATTTTAATAGATACTCTTAATGACTTAGAATCTGAAATCTATAATTATTTTGATAGCGTTTCAAGTTTAAAATTAAAATTATTTGAATACATAGAAAGTACTATTCTTGACTAAAAATTGTGAACAAAAACTTCTCAAAATTAACTTGACCTGATTGATGAAAGTCATTGTGAAAAGCGCCATTTCAAAATACCTTCGTGTTATAAAATTAGTTAAACTTTAAAATATTAATATTATGACAACACTAATGAAACGTAGAAAAAAAAATGAGTTATTTCCAATGGAAAACAGATTATTAACTCCTTGGAGTAATAATTTTTTAAGACCTTGGACCAATAGATTATTTAATTCAAGTTTTGATGACTTAAACAGTCTGTTAAGATTTGATGATGTTTTTAAAGATGACTTTTTTGCAGAGGATGCAATGATGCCTGCCATGAATGTAAAAGAGCATGCAAAAGATTTTGAAATAGAACTGGCTGTTCCTGGATTCAATAAAAAAGATTTTGAGGTGACTATTGAAGATGATGTGCTTCATGTTTCCGGAGAAAAAGAAATAGAGAAAGAAGAAAAAGAAGATGATTTTTCTCGTAAAGAATTTAGTTATAAATCGTTTAAAAGATCCATGGTACTTCCAAATTCTATAAACTTTGATCAAGATGTTAAAGCGTCTTACAAAAATGGTATTTTGAAACTTAATCTTCTTAAAAAAGAAGAAGTTATTGAAAAAGAACATCCAAAAAAAGTAATTGAAGTTATTTAATTTCTTTTAAGGCAGAAAGTGAAAGGTTCAAAAGCTTCACTTTCTGCTTTTTTTTAATTTTTAAAACTAATATGATGGAAACAAAAGAAACAAAAGCTAAATATCAAGAATGGCTAAGTCCTGAAATTATACATAAGGCATCTCTTGATTGGTTGTCTGAATTAAGATTTATTAAAGACGAACAATTATTTTTTGATGATCTAATAAAATCCTATACGCTCCAACTTATAGAATCAAAACACTTTAAAAAAAGTAAGGATATTATTGATAAATTAAACGAGTTAAAAAAGGATACCAAAACAATCATGGGTATTGTGGAAACTCATGAGCATGATCTTAAAATTTTGGTAGATGGTATAGACCAGCTAAAAGAAGAAGAAGCTTATAGAAAAGAACATTTAAGACTCATCATTGATGTGAGTAGTTTTCTTGAAAAGTACAGAGGCATTAAAAAGCAGGTTTTTAAACTTATTAAAGGCATTATTAAAGAAGGAAAACAAAAACGATTACTTCCTTAATAGGTTAGTTAAAAATCACTTCGCATTATGCGAAGACAGTATTCAGAGTTGTTTTTAATTGATGTCATATTAAACTAAAGAAGAAAAGAGCCTTACAGACTGGTAAGGCTCTTTTTATTGATTACATTTAAAATCTTATTTTTTAAGTATTTTCTTAGTCGTAAACTCCTTGTCAGAATAGATTTTCACAATGTAAATACCATTAGGCAACGTACTTGTCTGAATAGCATTGAAATTGGTATTTATTTCCTTTACTTTTTTTCCTAAAACAGAATATATTTCAACCTTTGTGAGTTGAATTTTTGAGTCAATAATTAAAATATCTTTTACGGGATTAGGGTAAAGTTTAATTACTTTTTCTAAAAATGACTCTTTAATGCCAAGAGTTGAATTTGCCGCCCCGGGGCTTGCATAAATTTCGTAACCATTATACATTCCAAAATAATTGCTAGAACTTTTCCAATTTGCAGGATCCGTATTATCAGATAAGGGGTCAATAAGTTCCATGGAATGCCCTAATCCTGCAGCACTTTCCGGCCATGGTGTACCAGCATGATAGGTAAGCGAATCAATCATAACGCCCGAATGATGGTTAGTATTAACAATAAATAGAGATTCAGGCTCATCATTACTCAAATTAGCTCCCATCCATTGATGTACAAGTACTCCAAAAAAATTGTAAAATGCTGATGAATTTTTAGCAGTCACCCAATAAGAATCTGGCTGTAATGTGAATTCAGGTAATTTTCCACTGGCAATACCACCTTTTATCATAAGCCCTCCCAATTCAATAGGTTCGTCAGTAACATTGTACAACTCAATAAATTCAAGGTTGTCGTTCTGTTCTTTAGGGGGTTCATCAAACATAATCTCTGTAATGACCAATCCGGTGGTTAGCGGATTATAAATGATTGTTGAGATACTTGTTACCATGGTATTACCGGCAATATCCTTAATGTTTGAAATTTCAAGATCATAATATTTACCAATACTTAAAGGCGTCGCTAAATTTAAGGTAATCAAATCTGATTCGGTTTGGGTAATAGAACCCACAGCAGGTAATTCGGTTGCACTTGTAAATTTATGTTCTCCTGTTCCTGAACCACCATGTCCTGATGGAGATCCGGGTGAAAAAATAAAGTTGGCTGGATCTAATGAAGAGGCATCTACTGCTTCGTTAAACCGGATATTAATTTGATTGACATTTAAAATTTTAGGTTCTACTGCAATTGGTGGAAAGATATCTTCAGGGGCTGCATAAATATATACATCGTCAATAAGTAGCTTTGCGACAGTTCCGCTTTTTGCACCTGATTTTGCTATAAATTGTAAAACAACATTAGGGTTATTATTTGCGCTTGTGTGCAATGGAAATGTGAATTCCTTATAAGGCGTATCTGCATTTACAAACCCTCGATAATCTGTGCCCATAATAAATTTAGGTCCAAAAGTGAGACCACCATCTACAGATAGCTTCAAATAGAGCTTCACATGTTTCATGGCTCCTGTTGCTGCGGTAGCAACCCAAAAGTTTGCTACAACATTTTCTAAGCCAGTAAGATCAAGATTTACTTGGGCTGTAATTTCTATTTCTTCACTGTCTTCACCTTCTTCAGCAACAGGCCATAAACCCAATGCTGTAGACCCATTTTTTACATTTGTTTTTTCTTGAAATATCCTAATGCCATCAACATGATTTCCCAACCAATTGTTGATAAAATAGACATTGGTACCTTCTAAAAAAGATTCGTTTTCAAAACTTTCAGTATAGGGAAACTGAGTTACTTGTCCAAAAACTGTTGTGAACAAGGAAGAGAAAATTAATACAAATAATAAAGATAAAAATCGTTTCATAGTTTAATGATTTTAGAAATTAGCTAATACTTTAAATGCGTCTAAATCACACTTATATGAGTCTTTGTATGAATAATAGCTAAGCTAAATGTCTATGGTTATTTATGAAATGATATTCATCAATCAATGACTTTCTAGTATTGAAAAATTATTTAAATAGGTTCCTGTTTTAATTAAATCTATATTCGCCACTTTTTAATACTACATGGTGTAGATTAAAATATTTCAAAAGAATCACACTCTTTTTAATTTGTAACTATCAATAAACTTTAATGAATAAAAATCTAATTAATATTGCTTTTGCGTTGTGTTTTATGGTTTCGGTTGGGACTGTTTTACATTCTCAAACAACATCTTCAGAAAAAGATATTTTTTTAAAGAGAAATATATTTCATGGCTCCGTGGCGCCTGATGTGGCTTATAATGCAGTACATATTTTTTATGATAGAATCGTATTTGAAAATGACAAATTAGCCGTTTTTGCAAGAGTAGGCTATGGTGGCTGGCTAACACTTATAACTAATAGTGGATCAACTTTAATAGGACAAGGAGGTATGCTTTTTGGTTCTGGAAAAGGAAGGTTTGAAGTCGCTATTGGAGCAGCGAAAATAAATCAAACACAATATTCTGAAAATCATGATAAAACGGATCCTGCCATTAATATAGGGTATAGAAGAAATATGCCAGGTAAACATTTTCTTTATAGAACGGGAATTGGTTATCCAGAAGGCATTTACTTCGGCGTTGGATACGCCCTTTAATAATAAGAGGTATTACTTATAAATAAAAAAGCCTTACTAAATAAGTAAAGCTTTTGCATTCAATATATTAATGATTTCTGTGTTGTTTTTTAAATAAAAAGTAACTGACAACCTTCTTGATCTGCTCTGCTATAGAAGTCACCAATGGTTAAGATACCATCAAGTTCATCAATTAAATCTTCTTTTTTCAAGTGGAACATATCCACAGCTAATTTACAAGCCCATAGCTTACAACCGGAATCAGAAAGAATTTCAAGAAATTCGCCGATTGGAGGCATATCCAGTTTTTCCATTTCTTTTTTCATCATGGTGGTAGCTAATGCTTCCATACCAGGCAAACCACCTAACATGGTTGGTATATGCATTCCTGGGTTGCCCACAGTGGCCACATGTAAGTGTTCTAGTTTTTTCTTTTGAATAGCTTCCAATCCAAAAAAGGTGAAAAATATTTCCGATTCAATACCTTCCATTCTGGCGCCATTAGCCATCACAAAGGCAGCATAGGCATTTTCAATAGTTGCTTTTGAAAGAATGAAAAGCATTTTTTTAACTTTAGTGCTCATAATGTTATGATTTTATATTATTAAATACAGCTTTTTGGTTTTGGTACACCTGCAATTTTAGTTGAAATTTTTAATGGTCCGCCAGGGAATAGTTCATAAAATTCTTTGATATCTATTACACCACTTTTTTTGATGCCTCTTACAGATAGAGCCACATCGTTTTTTACTTGATCCTGAATCCAGTAAAGGACTTCCCAGTGCTTATCTGTTAATTCAATACCATTTTCTTTAGCTATTTCGACAGCTATTTCTTTGTTCCATTGAGATAGATCTGTTAAATACCCATCTTCAGTAACATCTAGTCTAATTCCTGCTATGTTTAAATCCATAATAATTGTTTTTAATTTATTTTTTTTCCTTTTAAACTCATATTTCTACTTACCATTGGAATGGCAATTCCTTTTAAAAGCATATTCCAATAAATCCACCTAAAAGCCAATTTACCCCAATGATTAAATATACTTTCTTTTAAAAGCTTTAGTGGACCAATTCCTGCAATAGGAAAGGTGCCTTCCAAAGGTTCGTATTTGTAATTGAAATCAATTAACAGCGCTTTATTATTGCCAGTTTCAATAAAGCAATTGGCATGACCGTCAAACTCTTCTTTTAAAGGTTTGCCATCTATATATAATAAAATATTGTCTGTTAAAGTTTCAGCTGCAAAATGTGCCACTGAGCCTGCTTTAGAGGCAGGTATATTAGTAGCGTCTCCAATTACGAATACATTTTCATAATCAATAGATTGTAAAGTGTTATGATGTGTTGGTACAAAATTTAAATCATCACCCATACCTGAACGCTCTATTACTTCATCTCCCATGTTAGTTGGAACGGTCACCAGTAAATCAAAGTCAACTGTAGTATTTCCGTAATCAACAATTTGATTTTTTTCATTATCCACACTTTCAATATTGAAATCAGTAACCACTTTTATGTTTTTTTCTTTCATTAAATGGCTTAGAGCGGCTGTTGCTTTTGGTTTGGTAAATGCACCACCAAGTGGAGTCACATAAGTTAAGTCAACTTTGTCTCTCATGCCTTTTTTTGTAAAATAAGAGTCAGCTAAGAATACAAACTCTAATGGTGCCACAGGACATTTAATGGGCATTTCTGTAAAGTGAACCACCATTTTTCCGCCTTTCCAATCTCTTAGTTTATTTCGTAATGCCAAAGAACCTTCAAAAGTATAGAAGTCGAAAACTGTTTTGTGCCAGTTTTCTCCCTTCATTCCTTCGGTTTCCTGTGGTGCAATTTTACAACCAGTTGCTACAATTAAAATATCATATTTTAAAGTTTCATCCTCTAATTGAACTTTGTTGTCTTTAGGGAAAATTTGCTCAATTTTCTTTTGAATATAGTTTACGCCATTTGGTATAAATTTTTTCCCAACTTTTTTAACTTGATCTTCAGTATAAATATCAAATGGAAGGAAAAGAAATCCTGGTTGATAATAATGTGTTTTATATTGATCAACTATGGTGATTTGCCATTCTTTTTTTGGTAGTTTCGAAACTAAATGATTCGCCATCATGGTTCCTGCGGTGCCTGCTCCTAAAATAACTAAATTTTTCATTTTTTTTTGTTTACAATCTAATTGCCTACTGTTAAAATATGCATTACTAATTTGATACAAAATTAAATGTTTAAGGAAGTGCAAAACATGATATAAATCATAAAATAGGTGTTGTGTAACATTTGTTACATAGCGTGTTTACTGGAATTTTAGGTTTTTTTGAATTTTTTTGTATTGTGATTTTTTGGCAATTTTTTAATAAATAATGTATGCTATAATAGTTTTATATTTCGTTATATTTGTTTAGATATAACGATATGTACATGATTAGTATTGAAGAAGCTTTGGAAGCTGTAATAAAAAATAGTAAGGAAATTTTAAAAGAGCTTATTTTACCTTTAGATAAAGCATGTTCTTCAGTTTTATTTAAAGACGTATTTTCTCCTATTAACATGCCGCCGTTCAGACAATCTGCAATGGATGGTTATGCCTTAAATTTGCATGATGATTTTACATATTTACTTATTGGAGAAGTTAAAGCCGGTGATGGTCACCACATTCAATTAAATAAAGGGGAAGCTGTTAGAATTTTTACGGGAGCGGCCGTTCCGGATACTGCTAATGCAGTGATTATGCAGGAAAAGGTCATTGTAAGTAAAAATAAGATAACTATTAGTAACCAGCTTTCAAGTGAATTTAATATTAGGGCGATTGGAGAACAGGTAAAAAAAGGGGAACTAGCCTTAAAAAAGGGAACCAAGTTAACACCGGCTGCTATAGGTTATTTAAGTTCAATAGGTATAACTGAAGTTTCTGTTTATAAAAAGCCTTCTATAGCATTAATTACCACCGGAAATGAATTGGTTGAACCTGGAGAAACTTTAGACTATGGTAAAATTTATGAAAGCAACTCTAAAATGCTTAAAAGCGCCTTGTTAGATCTAGGTTTTGAGGATGTTTATATTCATAAAATTGAAGATAATTATGATGAAACGTATGCCCTATTGCAAAAAGTAATTACAGAACATGATTTAGTGATTATTAGTGGAGGGATTTCAGTTGGTGATTATGATTTTGTTGGAACGGCTTTAAAAGCCTTAAATATTGAAGAAATTTTTTATAAAGTAAATCAGAAACCAGGAAAACCACTATTTTTTGGTAAAAATGAGAATACGCTTTTATTCGCTTTACCTGGAAATCCTGCTGCAGCCTTAACTTGTTTTTATATGTATGTTTGTTTGGCTTTACAAAAGTTAATTGGTTTTAGAGCAGATAGTTTGCTTTCTATAACAGCAAAATCTGTTTCTGAGTTTGTAAAAAACGGGGATCGTCCTCAATTTTTAAAAGCCATATATAAAAATGGAGAAGTAACCATATTAGAAGGCCAGAGTTCTGCGATGTTACAAACTTTTGCTATTTCAAATGCATTAGTGAAAATGGCAGGAGATGTTGAAAAGATTCATGTTAATGATATAGTTGAAGTGATTTTGCTTCCCTTTTAAAAATTGGAAAATGAATTATAAAATAAAAAGTAGAATTTGGATTGAGATAGACGGAGAAGAGTTTTTAGGTGAAGGCAAAGTACAATTACTAAAGGCTATAAATGAAAAAGGCTCTTTGTCAAAAGCAGCAAAGTTAATGAAGATATCTTATAAAAAAGCCTGGCATTTATTAGATTCAGTGAATAAATCATCAAAAAAACCAGTGACTGTTATGAGTATAGGAGGAAAAGGTGGAGGTGGAACTGAACTAACAGAATATGGTAAGTCGCTAATACTTGTTTTTGAAGAAATGAATAAACAGTGCTGGAAGTTTTTAGATGTGCAATTAGATAAAATTAAAAGCCTATAATTAATGTTGCAGTTGGATAACATATATCTCTTTTTTCTAATACTTCCAATAGTATCTTTTCTATATGCTAGTGTGGGTCACGGAGGAGCCAGTGGCTATTTGGCATTGATGGCTTTGTTTTCCTTTGCTCCAGAAACTATGAAACCTACCGCACTTCTGTTAAATCTATTTGTAGCCGGTATTTCTTTTTATTATTATTTTAAAGAAGGGTTTTTCAATAAAAAATTATTTCTATCATTTGCTCTAACTTCCATTCCGTTAGCATTTTTAGGAGGCACAATAGAAATAGATGCTTCTATTTATAAAAAAATACTAGCTATTTTATTAGTTTTTGCTATCCTTAAAATGTTGAATATCTTTGGAAAAGAAGCCGATACGTTAAAACAAGTTAAACTTTGGCAAGGTCTTATTGTGGGAGGAATTATTGGTTTTTTCTCCGGATTAATAGGTATTGGCGGAGGTATTATACTCACACCAGTTATTTTGTTACTGCATTGGGGTAAAATGAAGGAAGCTGCGGCTGTATCGGCCTTATTTATCTGGGTAAATTCAGCTTCCGGTTTAATAGGGCAAATAATCACGGGCATAAGTTTAAGTGAGGATTCTTTTGTATTGGTTGCTATCGCTATGATTGGTGGTGTTTTAGGCGGCTATTTTGGAAGTAAAAAATTGAACAATCAAAAACTGCGTTATATTTTGGCATTAGTACTTGCTATGGCCTGTTTTAAATTATTTTTCACTTAAAATGATAGAGCAAAAAGACATAACAGGCATTATTTTGGCTGGTGGAAAAAGCACTCGTATGGGAAGTGATAAAGGGTTTCTGAAGTTAAATGGAGTATCATTTATGGAGTATAGTATTACAGCTATGAAGCCTTTAGTATCTGAAATAATTATTGTTTCAAATAATCCCGACTATGATATTTTTAATTTGAAACGAGTTGAAGATGTAATTAAAGAGGCGGGTCCTTTGGCAGGGATATATACTGGATTAAAGACTTCAAAAAC
>BS_KBA_SWE02_21mDRAFT_10000200_pt1 | contig 21544 bp, 13 predicted proteins | sample BalSeasSWE02_21m_FD_9196 | JGI IMG/M metagenome (IMG submission 9196)
ACAGAGGGTGATTCGGCGAGTGGATCTATCACTAAATCAAGGGATGTAAATACTCAGGCTGTTTTTAGCTTAAAAGGGAAACCTCTGAATTGCTACGGACTAAGTAAAAAAATTGTATATCAAAACGATGAATTCAACCTCTTGCAATCGGCCCTGGATATTGAAGAAGGTTTGGATAATTTGCGTTATAATAATGTTGTCATTGCTACCGATGCGGATGTTGATGGTATGCACATTCGTCTGTTATTGTTAACGTTCTTTTTACAATTCTATCCCGATCTAATTAAGTCTGGACATTTATATATTTTACAAACACCCCTATTCAGAGTACGTAATAAAAAACAAACGTTTTACTGCTATTCTGATGAGGAACGCGTAAAAGCAATTTATAAAGCAGGTGCAAATCCTGAGATTACTCGATTTAAAGGTTTGGGTGAAATTTCGCCAGATGAGTTTAAACACTTCATCGGACAATCTATTCGTCTTGATCCGGTTATATTAAACCGCGATACTTCAATCAGTGAAATACTTTCGTTTTATATGGGGAAAAATACACCTACACGGCAAGATTTTATCATTGATAATTTAAGAGTAGAAGAAGATTTTATAATAAAAGAAAACCCTGCAGAAAAGCCAGAAGAAGTGCTTGAATTAGAGGTTTAGAATTATAAAAAACTATATAATATCATAAAAGTCCATAACTTAAGTCATGGACTTTTTATTCCTTATTTTAAATCTATTACAATCACCTGGTCACCCACAATTCCATTAAACAAGGCCTTTATAATAGGGATTTCACAAATCGCTTTTCGACCACTACTATCCCCCGAAAAAATCACCTTAATAGAGAAATCAGAAATTAAATTCAGCTCATTAACTGAATTCTTAGTCCACAAATCCATAATTCCATCACCACGAATAATATTTTCTGGCTGATGAGAAATCAATTGTACATCAGGCGTAAAATAAGGAAGAATATCATCAAAATCAGTTTGGGTTTTAGCTTTAAAGATAATTTTGCTTCGTTCTCCTTCAACAGTAGATAAACTCAGATTTGCTATTATTTTTTCATTATAATTATTATCCGAATGGCAGTATGCTAAAAAAAACTTCAGGGAAGTATTTGGGACTTCAACAATAAAAAAACGTTCATTCGATTTCAAAAATGGGTTTTCGGATTGATAACTATAAAACTCATTATAGGTTTCAGCTCCACAACAACCATAAGAAACGGCTTGATAATAATCATAATAAAAAATCAAATCGTTAAAATATTTTGTAGTACTCCAATAAGGTTTTGAGCTGTCAACAGTTTCAGCATAAATAACAGTAGGCACCCCCTCAGCACCAATATCAGTCATCNCTTTCACCTTTTTTATAAAACCCATTTCAAAATTCTGATGATAACTAACCTCCGTGATTTTTAAGAGCGGGGCTCCACTTTCTTTATCAAGCATTTTTTGTATGGAGGAATTTGACTTGTCGGTATAAGCAATCTCATAATCCACATTATTAGCATTATTTTCAAAATCTAAAATAAGCTTAATGTTTTTTTTATCAATGTCTGTTAATAAAGCATCTATATTGGTATAACGAGCCCTATACCATCTTTTATTAGAAAAGTAATTTGTAAGCTCTTCCGATTGAAAAATATATCCATAACGGGCAAATATTTCATTCCGCATCAAACGCAATTCATTAGAGGTCTTCCCCATTAACACATAATCTGGAATTTCATCCTGATAAGCTTGAGCATTCAATCCAGATAAAATAAACAGAAAAAGAACAGTCATAAGATTTTTCATAATTGTTAAATTTTTAAACATAAACAGTTGTGATTGTCTTCACTTAGTATAACTTTTTAAAGGCCTTACCTAAATATTCAATAATATCACTAGCAATCAATGCTTCATGACCACGTTTTCTCAAAGCTAAATCTCCCGCCAAGCCATGAATAAAAACGCCTAATATTGATGCTTCCAAAGGAGAATAGGATTGAGCTAATAATCCTAATATAATACCTGTCAAGACATCGCCACTACCTCCAGTGGCCATTCCTGGATTACCAGTTGTATTGAAATAACAATTCCCTTGGGGTGAACAAACAGCTGTATGCCCTCCTTTTAAAACTACAATCACTTGATGCTTAACAGCAAAATCCAATGCCAATTGTAGCCGATCAAATTCATTATCAGACGTCCCAGCTAATCGTTCAAATTCTTTAGGATGGGGAGTAAGGATAGTATTGGGCTGTAGAAATCCTAGCCATGTTTTATTCTCTGCTAAAATATTTAATGCATCCGCATCAAAAACCAAAGGGATCGTAGCATTCTGAATTAAAACCTTTATCGCATTATGGCTTTGCTCTTCCATCCCAATACCGGGACCAACACCAATGGCATTATAGGGAGCAAGTTTTGGAATCTCGGAGATGTAATTTTCAAATCGATCCAAGCTTAACATGGCTTCGGGTACAGATGTTTGTAAAATTGAATGTCCCTTAAATGGGATATGTGTAGTTAGCAATCCAACACCCGATCTCAAACAAGCTTTCGAGGCCAAAACAGCCGCTCCCATTTTAGTAGTACTCCCAGCAATCAACAAGGCATGTCCATAATTCCCTTTATGCGAAAACTTGGAACGCTCTTTTAAAAGATCAACAGCAGTGGCAGCGGTTATTAAGTAATTTTTCACCTCAAGCTCATCAATAAAACTAGAGTGCAATCCAATGGGAAGTACATGCCAATCACCCACAAATTCATGGTTCTTCGCAAACATAAAAGCATATTTGGGGAATTCAAAAGAAAGCGTATAATCAGCTTTAATAATTGCACCATGCTCTGTATTTTCATCAGCAAATAAACCGGATGGAATATCAACGGCCACACAAACCGCTTCACTAGCATTAATTTTTTCAATAACCTCAGCCACAAACCCTTTTATTGGTTTGCTTAGACCTGATCCAAAAATAGCATCAACTATAACATATTCTTCGTCAATATCAGGCAGTTTAGCCGCATCTGAAATTTCAACGATATCGATATTTCCAATCTTAAAAAGTCGCTCTTGATTAGCCTTAAAATCAGGAGAACGTTTATCCGAAAAATTTAAAATCCATACAGCCACACTGATCTCATCTTCAGCTAACATCCGAGCAATAGCCAAACCGTCGCCCCCATTATTGCCAGGACCACATACAATTTTTACCTGGCTATTTTTTTTTAGATAAGGTCGCAACCACTCATAACAAGCCAATGCTGCTCTTTCCATTAAATCAATACTCTCGATGGGTTCATTTTTAATAGTGTAGGCATCGGCCTCTCGGATTTTTCCGACGGGAAGAATTTTCATCATAACAATTGGTTTTGCTTTCCATAAAGTTAATCAATCTCATATAAAATTGAATAAAAACATCTTCAATTTTAATGTACTTTTGCAAAAAATTGATTTCATGGGAAGACGACATACAATAGAACATAAGATATTTAAGAACGTTGAAATTACCGATGCAGGTTCAGAGGGCAAAGCAGTTGCACGCATTGAAGACAAAGTAATCTTTGTTCCTTTTGTAGTACCTGGAGATATTATTGATGTTCAACTCACAAAGAAGAAAAAAAGCTATATGGAAGGCAAAGCCGTGAAAATCCATAAACATTCTGATCTTAGAATTGAAGCAAAATGTGAGCATTTCGGACTCTGCGGTGGTTGCAAATGGCAAATTTTGGACTATGAACAACAACTTAAATTTAAACATAAACAAGTTAAAGATAATCTGGAACGTATTGCCAAAGTTGACTTGCCAGAGATCAAACCCATCTTAGGAAGCAAAGACATTTATTATTATCGCAACAAACTGGAGTTTACCTTTTCAAATCGTAAATGGATTACTGAATTCGATCCTGATACCGAAATGACAGAAAAAGACATGTATGGTTTAGGATTTCATATGCCAGGCATGTTTGATCGCATTGTGGATGTGAAACAATGCCATTTACAAGCCGATCCATCCAATGCCATTCGCTTGGAGATAAAAAAGTTCGCCATTGAAAATGACTTTACTTTTTACAATGTAAGACGCCATGAAGGCTATTTCCGCAATTTAATCATCCGCAACACGAATACAGGCGATTTGATGGTAATTATAATCGTTAACGAACCTTCTGAGAAGAAGATCAACTTAGTAATGGAGCATTTGAAAATCAAATTCCCAGAGATTACTTCATTGATGTATATTGTGAATCAAAAAAATAATGATGATATTTTTGATCAGGAAGTAAAATTATTTTCAGGGAATGCATTTATGATGGCAGAGATGCCTGCATCTCACGACTTAAAACATATACTAAAATTCAAAATTCAACCAAAATCATTTTACCAGACCAATTCAGACCAAGCCTATGAACTATATAAAATAGCTGCTGAATTTGCCGATTTACAAGGAGATGAGCTCGTTTATGATTTATATACTGGCACTGGAACCATCGCTAATTTTATGGCCGCTTCCGCCAAAAAAGTAATTGGCTTGGAATATGTTCAATCAGCGATAGAAGATGCTTTTGAAAATTCAAAAATCAATAATATCAGCAATACTGATTTTCATGCTGGTGAAATTGAGAAAATCATGGATGACAATTTTATGGAGAAAAATGGTAAACCTGATGTCATTATCACCGATCCACCACGCGCAGGAATGCATCCTAAAGTGATTGAGCAAATCTTAAAATCAGCTCCTAAAAAGATAGTGTATATTAGTTGTAATCCAGCTACACAAGCTAGAGACATCGCGTTAATGGACGAATTATATAAAGTTGAAAGAGTACAACCTGTAGATATGTTTCCACATACGCAACATGTCGAAAATGTTGTTTTACTTATTAGAAAGTAAAGGTCTGATGGAATCTACTAAAGCATCCATATTGATGCTTTCTCCTTTTACAGTAATAGTCGCTTGTTTGTAAAAAACTTCTCGTTCGGTCAATTGCTTTTCGATGAATGCATTAAGATCTTCACCACTTAAATCCTTAAGAATGGGTCGAACTCTTTTGGCATTTGATAAACGATCAGCCAGTGATTTTACAGCCATTTGTATATAAACCACCAAACCTGATTTTTTCATCACTTCCAGATTATCAAAAAAGCAAGGGGCTCCTCCACCTGTTGAGATGATTTGATGACTTCCAATGGAAACTTCAGCAATTAAATCCTTTTCTATCTGCCGAAAGGCAGCTTCATCATATTTTTCAAAAAAATCAGAAATACTCAAACGATATTGTTCTTCAAACAATTGGTCGACATCCACGAAAGTATAATCCATCAACTTAGCTAAGCGTTGACCAACAGTTGTTTTCCCACTACCCATATATCCGATAAGGTAAATATTCATGCAAGGATTTTTATACGAAAATAGGAATAATTGATGATGTAGAAAAAACAGCAATTATTTTCTTGCAATCACTCTCTTAACCGCCTCTACAATATTTGGAGCGTCTAAACCATACTCAGTCATTAGTTCAGAAGGGGTTCCGCTCTGCCCAAACTGATCGTTTACAGCAACCATTTCCAGAGGAGTTGGGAGTTTTCGAGCTAACAATTGAGCAATGCTATCACCCAATCCACCATGACGCATATGTTCCTCAGCAGTGACCACACATTTTGTTTTAGCAAGCGATTTTAAAATGGCTTCTTCATCCAAGGGTTTGATGGTGTGAATATTTATAATTTCAGCAGAAATACCATTTTCAGCAAGGATTTTACCAGCNAGNATCGCTTCCCAAACCAAATGTCCAGTGGCAAAAATTGAAACATCAGTACCTTCATTCAGCAATAAGGCTTTTCCAATTTCAAATTTTTGATCGGGAGCTATAAAATTAGGTACACTTGGGCGACCAAAACGCAAGTAAACGGGTCCTTGGTGATCAGCAATAGCCAATGTAGCCGCTTTTGTTTGATTAAAATCACAAGGATTAATGACCGTCATATTCGGTAACATTTTCATCAAACCAATATCTTCTAAGATTTGATGGGTTGCTCCATCTTCACCCAAAGTAATTCCAGCATGAGAAGCACAGATCTTTACATTTTTATTAGAATAGGCCACTGCCTGACGGATTTGGTCATAAACACGACCCGTAGAAAAGTTTGCAAAAGTTCCAGTAAAAGGAATTTTACCACCGATGGTTAAACCAGCAGCAATACCTATCATATTTGCTTCGGCTATCCCAACCTGAATAAAACGCTCAGGAAATTCAGCCACAAAAGCATCCATTTTAAGCGATCCAATTAAATCGGCGCACAATGCAACAACATTAGGATTTTTTCGACCTAATTCAACTAAACCTTCTCCAAAACCAGAGCGAGTATCTTTGTGATTATATATTTGAAATTCTTTCATTTTAAGAGGGTGTTAACGTGTTTAGATTTTAGTAATCTCCAAGTGTTTCTTCCAGTTGAGAGAGTGCATTTGCAGTTTGCTCATCATTGGGAAAATTCCCATGCCATTTGTGGGTTCCCATCATAAAGTCAACGCCTTGTCCCATTTCGGTTTTCATCAAGATAACAACAGGTTGGTTTTTACCTGATGCTTGTTTAGCCACCTTCAATGTGTCAAGTATAGAATTAAAATCATGTCCATCCATTTCCAAAACATTCCAACCAAAGGCTTCCCATTTTGCTTTCAAATCTCCAAGCGATAAAACATCTTCCACCGGACCATCAATTTGCTTACCGTTATTATCAACAATGGCAATCAAATTGTCTACTTTCTTGGCCGCAGCAAACATAGCCGCTTCCCAAACCTGACCTTCTTCCAATTCGCCATCGCCCATTAAAACGTAAACGAAATTTGGATCCTTATTTAACTTCTTTGCTTTTGCAGCACCAATTCCAACCGACAAACCTTGTCCTAAAGAACCAGAAGCGATGCGAACACCCGGTGTTTTTTCAGCCACCGAAGGATGTCCCTGAAGACGTGAATGTAGCTTACGAAATGTGGCCAACTCACTTATATCAAAATATCCTGAACGCGCCAAAACACTGTACCATACAGGAGAAATATGTCCGTTCGAGAGAAAAAATAAATCTTCTCCTTTGGCATCCATTGTAAAGTTTTTTGGATTGTGATTTAACACTTTAAAATAAAGGGCAGTAAACAAATCAGCACAACCAAGAGATCCACCAGGATGTCCTGATTTTGCACCACTTACCATACGAACGATGTCCCTTCTAACTTGACTCGAGATTTTCTGCAACTCTTCTATATGCGGCATATTATTTTTTTGGTAAAATTAAACTTTTTAAAAGGAGCTTTTATCCTTTTGTTAAGAAATAATGAAAAAAACATTGATTAGGAAGTGAACATATATTTGTTTGTAATTTTAAGCTTTAGATTCGTCATTTCACTAAATATTATCTATTTTTAAATACTCTAAATTGGTTATGATTATGCGAGATAGAAGATTGACAAATATCGTTTTTACTTTAGTATTTTTCTTCACTACATCAACGATTTATGCACAAAGCAAGTTAGCTGAAAAAGAATGGGTGGATTCGGTTTACAGGAGCTTGAGTATGGAAGAACGGATTGGTCAACTATTGGTGATTCGAGCTAATAATGTGGGTGAAGACTATCTTAAAGATATTGATAAGTATATTAAAGACTACAATATAGGTGGTGTTTGTTTTTTCAAAAACTCGCCCTACAACCAAGCCGTGCAAACCAATAAATGGCAATCCTTAAGTAAAACGCCTTTGCTCATTTCTATTGATGGTGAATATGGAATCGGGATGCGATTGGATAGCTTATTCAAATTTCCATTCCAAATGACATTGGGGGCCATTCAAAATGATAGCCTTATTTATGAAATGGGAAGAGACATTGCAGGGCAATGTAAACGTATGGGCATTCAAATGAATTTCGCCCCTGTTGTAGACATCAATGTAAATCCTAAAAATCCTGTCATTAATAGCCGTTCTTTCGGTGAAGACAAATACAATGTAAGTCGCAAAGGAATCATGTACATGAAAGGATTGCAGGATGAAGGAATTATTGCTACAGCTAAACATTTTCCCGGGCATGGCGATACTGACACTGATTCACACCAAACCTTACCTATCATAAAACATGACAAGGCTCGTTTAGATAATATTGAATTGTATCCATTTACCCAACTTATGAATGAAGGATTGGGTGGAGTAATGATTGCTCACCTTTACATTCCCTCCTACGAAAAAGAAGATAATATTGCTTCTACTCTTTCGAAAAACGTTGTAACTGGCTTATTAAAGGAGAAGCTTGGGTTTAAGGGTTTAATTGTTACAGATGCTTTAGAAATGAATGGTGTCACCAAATATTTTAAACCAGGCGATATTGAATTAAAAGCGCTGGAAGCTGGAAATGATATTTTATTATTACCTCAGGATATACCAAAAGCGATTCGCAAGATTAGCAAATCATTGAAAAAAGCTGAGATTGATAGTGGCCTCATCGAAAATGCTTGTAAAAAGATATTATCTTATAAGTATAGAGCAGGATTAACAAAACCCCCTATTGTGAACACGAATAATCTCGTTGAGGATATTAATAATAGGGATTCACAATATTTAAACCGTAAACTTTATGAAGAGGCATTAACACTTGTTAAAAATCAACATGATTTGATTCCTCTAAAACAATTAGACACTTTAAAAATAGCCTGTTTGGTGATAGGCAATACCTACAAAGCTATTTTTCAAGAACGATTGGATAATTATGCTTCCATTGATCATTTTTATGCAAATAACGAAATCAGCATTGAAGAGCAAAACAAACTTCTTAAATCACTTAAAAGTTATAATTTGGTGATCGTTGGAATTCAAAACACCAATATTTCTGCTTCTCAAAAATTTGGCATCACTCAGTCCAGCATCAATTTTGTTAATTCACTTCAAAAACAAAACCAGATTATTTTAGATGTTTTTGCCAATCCTTATTCGCTAGCTTATTTCAATACAGCCAACATTCCAGCTGTTATAATGTCGTATCAGGATAATTTTGACACCCATGATTTATCGGCACAATTAATTTTTGGAGGGATCCCTGCCAAAGGTAAATTACCTGTTACAGCAAGCAAAAGTTTTCCTTTAAATACTGGAATTCCTACTGAAACTACCCGATTAAAATACACTCAGCCTGAAGAACTAAATATTTCGCAGTTTGACCTCAATAAGGTTGATTCTATTATTCTTCATGGAATGAAGAAAAAAGCTTATCCAGGATGTCAAGTAATGGCTATGAAAGACGGGAAGGTTTTTTACCAAAAAAGCTTCGGAAACCATACTTACTCAACTAAAAACCCCGTTCTAAACACAGACATTTACGATATAGCATCTATCACAAAGATTGTAGCAACTACCCTTTCAGTAATGAAATTTTATGATGAACAAAAGATTGATATTGATCAGAAGATTTCGCATTATCTTCCTTATTTCATCGGTACAAATAAAGAAGATATAATTTTCAGAGATTTACTAACTCATCAAGCTAAATTTCAATCTTGGATTCCTTATTTCAGAGCAACTATTAATAAAGATGGTAGTTTAAAAACAGATATCTATCAAAAAGAAATCTCAGATAAATATCCAACAAGAGTGGCTGAAAAACTATATATCAAAAAAAATTACGAATACCAAATTATGGATAGCATCATCATTTCACCCTTACGTGAAACCGATGAGTATAAATATAGCGATATTGGATTCTACATTTTAGCACGCACTATTGAAAATATTTGCAACCGCCCTATCGACGAATATGTTCAACATAATTTTTATAATTCGTTAGGTTTAATAAACATAGGATTCCGCCCTAGAGATCGCTTCCCTTTAACACGTATTATACCAACCGAGGATGATATTTTATTCAGAAAGCAATTGATCCATGGTGATGTACATGATCCAGGAGCAGCCATGCTTGGGGGTGTTTGTGGTCATGCAGGAGTGTTTTCGAATGCGAATGACTTGGCTGTTATCATGCAAATGCTTCTTCAAAAAGGGGTTTATGGCGGACATAGATATTTTGAAGAAAGCACGGTTACTGAGTTTACGCGTTATCAGTTTCCACTAAAAGATAACCGCCGTGGACTTGGCTTCGACAAACCTCTTTTGGAATACGATGAAGAAGGGCCAAATTGCAAAAGTGCTTCTGCCGAAAGCTATGGACATTCAGGATTCACAGGAACCCTTACCTGGGCTGATCCAGCAAATGGACTAATATATGTATTCCTATCTAATAGAGTGCATCCTGATGCTTCGAATCCTAAAATATATCAACTCGATATTCGCACCAATATTCATGAGGCTTTTTATGAAGCAATAAGAAATGCGGAGAAATAAAAAATGACCGGTAGAACAACCAGACTTTTATGAACCAAATTTGTTATTAAAACAAAATGTCTGTTTTGGGTAGTGAGAATTTACTCCAGTCAATATGTTCATCAAATACAAAAAGTCTTGTTAATGGCGAATTTTTAATAGGAAATGTTCCTGATAAAATATTTTTCAGCACTTCAGCATCAAACCCTAAATAACTATAACTTCCGTAATGCATTAATTTAGCAGCCATCTTTTGAATATTATCGGCATTACTTGAATTAAAATAGACAATAGCTTGTTCAATATTATTAGGATTTGGAACCATATAAACCAATACTCCATTTTCATTAATCTCTTTCAATTGATCTAATAATGATTGTTCGATTAAACCACCATACATTTCATTAACAGAGATCTTTTTATTGAATTTATTTTCCTGTCCCATTAACCATACAGATTTATCCTTAGGCAATTCTGTTTCAAAATCATCATCTATAATTATGATATTCTTTCCTCTACTAGCATACATTTCTTGCCAGCTACTAGCCAATGCTTTATACTCACCATAAAAAGAGCTTAGTTTTGGTAAGACTATAAGCCAGTTTTTATCACCAAGAACAGCAGAAAAAGTAGCGGGAACTTCATTTTTATCCAAACGACGCATTACATCAAACTGCGGATCAACATCAATACGTATAGGCTTTTGTTTATAGAAAAACTGAGCACTTACTGTCCAATCATTTAGATGAATAGATTCCTGAATGATTTTTTTAGAATTATCAAAATAAATTAATACAGGCACTTCCATCGCAAATGCTTCGTTAATATCTTTTTGTTCAAGCTCAATATTTAATTGATACTTATCTTCCACACTACCTATTGAAACATTTTTTAAAAGAATGGAAGGGGCTCCTTTCTTATTAATCCATTGTGCAAAAAAATCACTCAAATCTTCATTTGTAATTTCTTCAAAACTCTTTTGGATGTCTAAAAAGGATGCTTTCTCAAATTTATTATTGTCATAAAAATGAGCATAGGCTTTAATGAACTTTTCAACACCATATTTTTTCCTCAGCATATGATTGATCATAAATACTTTGCCATAACCAATAGCATCACTCACCTCATCTGTTTTTGACTTAAATTTGCTAACAGGATAATCGTTTTCTGTTGTCACATAATCAGAATACTTTTTAAGCATATTTCTTCGATAAACGACACCCTCAGCCTTTTGTTCTTTTAACAAGTAATCAGCCATATAGGTTGTAATTCCTTCACACCAATTTCCTGATTCATAATCTACAAAAACACTATTCCCCCAGTAATTATGCAAATATTCATGAGGATAAGAGGAGGCTAGAATCCATGGAAAACGGATCACTTGTTGTCCCAATAAAGTAAAAGAGGGCATTCCATAACCAGTTTCCCAAAAATTTTCAACCACATCAAATTTTTTGTATGGATAGTTGCCGATTAATTGTTGATACATCATCATATATTTTGCAGTCACCCCAAGATATCGCTGAGCCAATGCTTCATCTGGATTAATAAGAAAGACTCGAATATTTTTACCAGCAATCACTCTTGAATATTCTGTCCATNTATTTGCCACTAAATGAATTTGAGTTGTTGGGCTATCAGAAAAATATTTGACTATGCAGGATTTACCATTACTCTTTTCGGAAAGTTCTTCACCTTGAGTTACCAATTTCCATCCCAAAGGAAGATGAGTTGTTAATTCATAAGTAAATAATTCAAAAGCCTCAAAACTGGGCACCCAATACGTAGAACCCGAAAGATAGGCTCCTCCTTCATGAATTAATCCTGAAGACCCCACTCTTTTCCCTTCATCGCTTCCAACGAAAAGTTCCTTATTATTCGAAATTTCTCCTCGATAACTCAAAATCAAGTATTCTGAATTTTTTGGTAATATTACTTTATAATTTTTGTTTCCAAAGGTGAACGTTCCTTCTTCCTCTACCTTCGCATTCGAAGATACAACCTCCAAATTAGGATTTAAGAAAAATTGAATGGATTCAATATTTTTAGGGAAGCAGATTGTGTCTGTAACACTTAATGCTGAGTTTTCAATCTCAATTGATACATTTAATGAATGCTTTAAATATTCACTTTTAGTATTTGAAAAACTAAAAATTGAAAAAAAAGTAAAGGCGAAAAGAAAAATATATGATTTTTTCATTGGTATATAAATCAATTAAATAATTAATTATAATACAAATTTAGTTAGTTTATTAAACATATCAATTAACTGAAATTTTTGATGATGTATTAATTTACTTGCATAACTATTACAGAATCTATATTTCAGTTCTTTACAGAATTATATGTGAGAAAACGAATTTAAATCAAGATGTAATTTTCATGTATCCATACAATTTTAAAAACTATTTTGAGGTGTAATTCTACTAAAATATAACTAAATAGAATTTTAAACATCTACAAATAAATTGCATTAATAATGGAATTTAAACACATTACTATTACTACATTTAAACTTTTTACTTTCTCATCAAATAACACGCTTATCTTCTGTTTTTCTGGCATTTAATCTATTTTTATCTTCCCTTTTTTACATCACTCTTACTTCTTCATTATTTGCAAGCACATATATTAAAACATAGATTTGCTCTGTGAACTTTAAATCTTAATAATGAAAAGAATAATATATTTTATTTCACTCTTTATTTGCTTAAGTACATCAACTTCTGCTGTTGGGCAAAAGATTACTGTTTCTGGTCATTTATTTGATGCCAAAGACAAATCACCCTTGTATTATGCATCAATCAATTTAGAAGGCACTCCTATTTATGATTTGTCTGATGAAAAAGGATATTTTGAACTTAAGGAGATATTGCCAGGTAAGTACACGATGTATATAAGCATACTTGGTTATCAACAAGTAAAAGAAGAAATTGAAATCACTAAATCACTTAGTGAATTAAAATATTATCTGAATGAGCTCTCATTATCATTAGATGAAGTAGTAGTTACTGCCAAAGTCTCTCAAAGTAAAGAAGGTAGCACAACCTATAAGATTGACAACGAAGCCATCCAACAAATTCAGCCCATTAGCTTAACGGATATCTTACAACTCGTTCCTGGAAATCAAATGCAACCAGCAGATTTAAGTAGAGTAGCTCAAGTTGATCTGCGTAACTCAGGAGGATTTACGAATGTAAATGCTTTTGGAACATCTGTGATCATCGATGGGAATCAATTGAGTAATGATGGCAATATGCAAGAGGATGGTCTTAATAATACTGCCAATAAAGGGATCGATTTAAGAGAGATATCAGCAGCAAATATTGAATCTGTGGAAGTTATATCAGGGGTTGCCAGTGCAAAACATGGAAACATTACCTCGGGAGCTATCATCGTAAAAAGAAAAGCAGGATACACTCCTTGGAGAGTTAGTTTTAACAACACCCCAAATTCGTATCAAGGATCTGTTTCAAAGGGATTTAGATTGAAAAGTGGGGGTTTTTTAAATACTGACTTAGATTATACTTATAACAATAGTAATGCTGTTTCTCGCAAGAGGTATTACCAAAGAATTAATACAAGCTTGCGTTGGACAAAAGAGTTTTCAAAATCACTTAATTGGAATAACAATTTGAGTTTAAGTTACGATCTTGGATTTGATGGACAAAGAGAAGATCCTGATGAAACTGTTTATAGAGGAAATATGGAGAATCAAAATCATAATATTCGATTCTCCAATAACGGTAGTTTAAACTTTTTAGGTCGTTTTAACTACAATATAAACGCCAACTATAGCTATCAACATTCGCTAAAAGAATTACCTGATGATGGTCCATTCCCCATTATTGAATCTTTAACTGAGGGCACTTTTGTTACAACATACACCCCTATTTCCTTTTTCACAAAGACTGAGTTTTTCGGAAAACCTCTCAATTTTAATATCAGATTTGACACCGACCAAAATTTTGAGTTCCTAAAAGCAAAACACAGTACAAATATCGGAATTGAATATTCCTTCAATAAAAACTTTGGAGAAGGAAGGGTTGTCGATGAAGAAAACAATACAGCTAGTGCAATGGCTGGAAACAGAGCGATGAATTTTCACAATATTCCAGCAACTACTATTTTTTCAGCTTATTTGCAAGACAATATAAGTATCCGCAAAGACAACGCTTATTATTTAATAAAATTGGGGTTGCGTTACGATTATATGATACAACGTTATCATTTATTTGCACCAAGACTTTCAGCTTCAGCTAAAGTTTTTGACAAATTTAGATTTAGAGCAGCTTATGGTATTTCATATAAAGCCCCATCAATGCTACAATTATACCCCGGTCCTTCGTATTTTGATGTAATTAACCTTAACCATTACTCAGAAGATGATGCCAGATCATTAGCTGTCTACACAACTTATATTCATCAACCCACAAATGAGCATTTAGAACCATCCAAAGGAGAAACCATTGAGCTTGGTGTGGATTATGAAAACGCAGGTTTTAATTTCCGACTCACCGGGTTTAAAAAGAACATCACCAATGGGTTATATTCGACATCTCAATTCATGGCTTTTCAAAAAGTAATTTGGGCAGCCACTGATAATGGACCTGGGGTTGCACCAGATTTGTATGCAACAGATGAAAGCATTTACTTAAATACTACCCAAAACAATTACACAAACAACTTAACTATTCGCACTACTGGTTTAGAATTTTCGGCCCAGTTTCCAAAAATTGAAGCAACCAACACAACTTTCAATTTATCAGGGAGCTATTTAAAAACATATACACACAGACCTTTACCAAAAATCAGATCTTCGGCATCATTAACATCTAGTCCAGATGTAAATAGATATGGCGTTTACGAAAACCCTGCTTTCAATACATACATACTTAGATCAAACTTAATGATCATTCAACACATTCCTCAAATTAGAATGATGGTCACCTTAACCTGTGAGTTGAATTTGATAAATAAATACGAACAGGAATCAACTCCTAGTCCATACCCATTAGCATATTATTCTAGAGAAGGAGAATACATAGAAATCCCAGAAAATGAAAGAAGCAGTAGCGATTATGATGATCTTTATTATAATCCATTGTTAAATGAATATGAACCAACACCTGCCTACTTCAACTTTCATTTACAAATTAGAAAAGAAACCAAGCAAGGGCATTCATTCTCTTTCTATGCGAATAATTTCCTTTGGTACAACCCTGTTCATACAAATGAAATTTTAAATCAAAGAATTTATAAAAATTCCAGAATAACCTTTGGTATTGGAATGAATTTCAAACTATAAATAATAAATTTTAACTAACCCTAATTAATTATGAAAAACTATCTAAAATTTTCAACTTTCTTGTTAAGCGTAATATTTGCCATCGCGATTATTACTTCTTGCGATAAAGACGATGAAGTACTTCTTGCTAACTTAGATGTACAAGTTGAGTATGCCACAGACTTTGCTGGATTGTCAACAAATAGCATTACCGTTACACTTACTAACACTACAGACAACAGTAATCTAACAGCGACCACTAATGTTAATGGAGTGGCTCATTTTTTTAATGTAGCTCCTGGAAACTACAATGCTACTGCAAGTGTTGACATCACTGCAGAACAAGCCCAAGATGCTACTGGTTATTATCAAGAAATGACTTTAAATGCAGCTGCTAATGGAGTACAGCTTATTGGTGGAGTTGATGCAACTGAAACCATCACTTTAAATGGTCAGGCAAGTGGAGACCTTGTAATAAAAGAATACTACATTACTGGTGCAAACGACCCAACATGGGGTGTGATGTTCAAAGATCAATTTATCGAAATTTATAACAACTCTTCAGAGGTAAAATATGCCGATGGCTTATATATAGCAAACCTATCTCCACAAGCAAATGGCGATAATGCCAATGATGCAGTAAGCACACTTGATTTCGACACATACATTTATGCAGATAAAATTACAAAAGTCCCTGGTGCAGGAACAGAACACCCAATCCAACCTGGTGAAAGTATTGTTATTGCATTTAATGCAGCTGACTGGACTAATGGCGGCGCAAAATCTACGATTACTGTCGATTTAAGCACAGCTGATTTCGAACAATTTGCTATTACTTGGTTAGAGTCCTTAGGTCGTAAAGGGAATCAATGGTTTGACTTTGATAATGTTGATGTACCTAATATGGAATGTATTTATTTACGTGAAGGATTCCAATATTTTGGATGGTATTCACAAGGAAGTAGTTGTGCAATTTTCAAAAATGATAATTTCACTGTAGAACTAATGGATGATCCTGAATCATCAAATCCTGCTAACCCTGCAAAATATGCAAAGATTGCTGTAGCTGATATAATTGATGCTATTGATGTAGTTGGCGACGAAAATGCAGCCGCATATAAAAAACTTCCTGCTATTCTTGATGCCGGATTTACATACACAGCTGGTGGAAGTTACACAAGCAAAAGTTTAAGAAGATTAACAACAAAAACTGTAGATGGAAGAAGAATATTAAAAGACACCAATAACAGCACTAACGATTTTGAAGAGATTTCTTTAGCTACTCCAAAAGGATTTTAATTAAACCGAACACCATAGAGTTGCCTTCGGGCAACTCTATTATAATTCTTATAAGATGAAAAAACAATTGCTCATTTTAAATTTCTTTTCAGTTTTATTGACCATTCAGCTATTTGCCCAAGAAGATAGTAATGTAGCTGAATCATTCTTAACAAAAAATGCTGTTGATAGATCCTTCTTTCTCGAACAACAACTGAATTTATATAGCATACTTCCATCAAGTTTGTGGCTTTGGGAATATGAAGATTATTCGGTTATTTCTTTTGGAGGGAATTATGATAAGGGATCATTTAAAACAGTTGATGAATTTGAACAAAATGCGCAATTCTCATTTAAAACTTCATCGATACAAACATTTAAGGAAAGTGGTTGGCGGTTTTTTGGTGAATTCAGAATGGATTTATCAAACCATAAAAATACCGATTGGAATGTATTTTTTTATAAATCAGATATTGGAAGTCCATTTCGCATAGTTACTGCACGAAACGGTGATTTTAATGCTAAACATTATGGCCTAACTGGTATTATGAGTAAAAAATTTAATGATAAGTTAACATTAGGTATCACTATAAAATATGATGGAGACTTATACTTAAGAATTAGAGATATTCGGAACGAACAATATAATCTTACTACTGAATATATTTTGTCCGCCGATTATAAATTATCAGATAATAAAAATATTGCATTCGGATTGTCTTATATCCATAAAAAGAGTCAACCAAGTTTTAGTGCTCAATTTTTGGCTACCTCATCAGAATACGATATGGATATACTTAATGGCTTAGGTGATTATAAAAGCATTCAAATGAGTGATCAGATTTACATTCTAAATAATAACCCTAAAGCCTATCTAAATTACTTTTCTGGTAAAAAAAATAAGTTTACACTTTCATACTCGTTTTTCTTGGGAAAAGAATTATGGAAAACTCGAATTACATCTCTAAACAGCTCAAATGCTGAAGAAATGTATAAGTATGAGTATATGGAGCAAGAATTTATTGCTTCATACCTCATTAAAAAAGAATCGTACAGTTTGTTAAATAAAATTAACGCATGCTATATATCAGGAGATGCATATCAAAACATTGCACAAAACAGCATTGGATATCAAAAAACATATATCTATACAGGATTGAATGCAACAGCGTCTACCGATCTATTACGTAACAACAAAAAACTGTTCAGACATAGCTCACTTAGCTTCGGCTTTGAAAACATTAGTAAAAAAGACATGAGCTATGCACAACAAATTGACTACACAAATGTCTTTGCAAATATTAATACCAATTACTATCATTCTTTAAACGACAAAATGAAGTTGGTATTTGAATTAAGTGCTACTTATAATTACAACCTAGACTATTTACATAATGTAGCATCAGCAGGACAAAAACCTTATACTTTAAATATTGCTTATAACGAAATTGCATTTCATACTGCCGATTATCTAAAACTAGGTACGGGTATTCGACTCTTAGCAAAGATGAAGAATATAAACGCTGAGTTTAAACTCAACTATGCCTATTTAAAACCATTGGATATTAAACTGACTAATGCTCATTCTTTAGTTGACAAGACGGATTTTAGAAACTTTTGGAACGCAAGTATTAACCTATACTTTTAAAAAAATTAAAAATGAGAAAATTATTAATTATCATCATCATTGCTTTAGCAATTCCTTTCAATACAACTCTTGCTAAGAAAAATAAAAAGAACAAAACAGATAGATATGTAAATGACCAGCCTGCATATGTTATTTACGACAAAGAAGGAAATAAAGTCACTTATAATGAAATGCTAAATGAACTATCTAAAAGCGACATTTGCTTGTTTGGAGAACTTCATGACAATGCCATTGCCCATTTCTTAGAAAGAACCATCACTATGGATATGCTTGAAGAAAAAGGTTCTAATTTGGTAATCGGAGGTGAAATGTGGGAAACAGACCAGCAATTAATCATGGATGAATTTATGATTCACGATCTAATTGATAATAAGTCATATGTTGGTTCTGCAAAAAACTGGCCTAACTTCAGAGACTACAGACCTTTACTTGGAATAGCCAAACGAAATAAATTAAAGTTTGTTTGTACCAATGTACCACGTAGGTATGCAAATATCATTTATAAAAAAGGTGTTGAATATTTAGATAGCTTACCTCAAGCAGCCTATCAATACCTACCTCCTATGCCTATTCATTTTAACATGGAGCAGCCTGTGTACAAAAAAATGGGAAGCTTATTTGCAGCAGATGATGCAGACAAGAATCCAAATAGCAAAAATCCAATGGCTGGCTATAAAGGATCAAATTTAGTTAAAGCTCAGGCGATCAAAGATGCTAGCATGGCTTGGTTCATTTTACAAAACTGGGAAAAAGGAAAGTATTTCATACACTATAATGGCGTATATCATTCAAAGGACTTTGACAGCATTGTTTATTACCTAAAGTATTATAAAACAGAAGCTGATATCGTGACTATTTCGGTAGCTGAACAAAGTAACAACCTTGAGCTCGAAGAAATAAACAATACGGCTGATTACAATGTGATTGTAAATAGTTATGTCACTAAAACCTATGACGCAAAATTGTTTTAACAATTCTTGTATCCTCTTATTGTGTTAAAAAATAGCTGCAATCGCGATTTGCAGTCTAATAATTAAGTCTAAAATAAACAAAATGAAGAAACTCTTTATCATATTATTTTTCATAATTCCACTTTCAATTATAGCCAAAGATGACTACAAAGTAGACTTTATTGAATACGATCTTGAAAATGGTTTACACGTAATTCTTTATCAAAATAAAAGCTCAGCAGATGTTGTTGTGGGAGTAAAATATCATGTTGGATCAAAAAATGAAGAAGCGGATCGTACTGGATTTGCACATTTTTTTGAACATCTACAATTTCATGGAACCGAAAACATTGCCCAAGGTGAATTTGAGAATATAGTCATGACTGCTGGTGGATATTGTAATGCCCATACTAGCTATGATATAACCTACTATTACGAGTTTTTTCCTGCTCACGATTATAAGAAAGGAATTTGGCTTGAATCAGAACGCATGCTGCACCCCAAAATTACGCAGGAAGGTATAGACAGAGAACGCAATATCGTGAAAGAAGAAAAACGCATGCGTTACGATAACAAACCTATGGGCAATTCCTACAATGAAATGATGGCTGCGCTTTATGATCCTAAAACTTATGGACACTCGATGATTGGTTCTATGGAACATCTAGACGCCGCTTCTCTGAATGATTTTAAAGTTTTTTTTAATACTTATTATGTACCTAACAATGCTTGTTTGGTTTTGGCAGGAAACATAAATATTGAGGATTCAAAAAAATGGATTAAGGAGTATTTTAATGATATCCCCAAAGGGGGAAAAATAAAAAGACCGAGCAGATTTGTGCCTGAATCTAGAAAGGAAAAGATCATAGAGAAAACCCAAAAAGGAATTAAAAAAACTGGAATTACGATGGCTTATAATTGTATGCCTGAAACAGACAAAGATTCGTTTGTGTTAAAGGTAATTTCAAATATTCTTTCAGGAGATGACTCTTATTCTTTTTTGGACAAAAACATTCTTAAAAAAGATTCAACAGTTAAATTTTTAGAAACCAGAGTAGATCTTTGGGAAAATGTTGGCTATTTATACATCAACGGAAATGTGGATGAAAATGGATCTGAAAAAGAGTTAAGAGAAAAAATAAATAAAGAAATTGATAGATTAAAGCTTGAAAAGTTATCAGTGCATCAACTTAAAAAAGTAATAAATAATTTTGAGATAGCCTACATAGATTCCTTTTTCCACAATGAAACTTTGGCTGATATGCTAAGCAATTATTATCTAGTCTGGGGAAATACAAAAAAATTCAATAACCTTGTTGAAAACTATACCAGTATCACTCCTGCTGACATTCAAAGAGTTGCCAAAAAGTACCTCATTCAGCAAAATTGTGCAACGATCATTTATCATCCAGAGAAATAATTGAAAACATGAAACGACTACTATTATCAATTATATTAATAAGCTTTTCGCTATTATCTTTTTCGCAAGTTGACCGTTCAAAAGTTCCTGAAGCGGGTATACCTACTCCTATGGAGTTAGGTAAAATGGAACATTTTCAACTAAAAAATGGGCTTAAAATCTTTTTACTAAAAACCCCTAATTATCCTAAGTTTACGATGTCAATCAATACGCAACAGCCAAGTATTGATGATGACATGCAATTAGAGTCTAGAAATATATTGAGTGAAGCTTATTCGAAAAAGTTATCAGAAAAATATAGCGGAGGAGAAATTGATTCTATCACTAAATATGTTGGAGGCATGCTTACATCCTCAATGCATACAGGTAACATAAGAGGGATGAAACGTGATGCAGATATGCTTTTGGAACTGTACACTGATCTTTTGTTCAACCCCCTTATTAAAAATGAATACATAAAGGAGTCAGCTGAAATTTATCAAAAAAAATTAGATCGAAAGAAGGAAAATAAAAAAGAAGAATCAATCAATATTACCTCCTATTTACTAGATTCATTGATATATGGGAAAAAGAAGGAAGTAAAAAAAGAAGATCGAATCCTAAATTACGATACA
>BS_KBA_SWE02_21mDRAFT_10000201_pt1 | contig 21472 bp, 10 predicted proteins | sample BalSeasSWE02_21m_FD_9196 | JGI IMG/M metagenome (IMG submission 9196)
ATGGATTAGAATGTCTATTCACCCCACCATGACGAATGCCGAAATAGAATTTATTTGTGACGCTATAAAAGAGGTGGCCAAAAACTTTAAGGAATGGCAAAAAGATTACACTTACAATGCCATAAAAAATGAATTTATACACAAAGGGAACTCCAACATTGAACAGGAGATTGTTGGTGATTGGTTCTCCTTGTAATTAGTTGTCAGAGATTTTGCTAGCAATTATTATGGTATGAATTTCTACTGTATTATCAGCTTTAGTATATTGTTTGTGAATGAGATGCTCTGTTTTAAAACAATGTGCTTTAAGGGTTTCTTGCAACACGTCTAAAGGATGATAGTAAAAGTACATTTTATCACCACTACTGCCAACTTGATACCCCGATTTACTATCATCGCCTTCTACAAAACTCAAATAAAGGGTGCCTGCATTTTTTAGGCGGTTTTTACAATTCGAGATTAAATCTATGACGTCAGATTGAGACAGATAGGGCATACAAAAACCACAAATAACAGCATCATATTGATCAGTAAGTTTGTTGATCTTTCTGGCATCCATTTCAATGCATTGAACGGTTGGATTGTTCATTTTAGCCAACTCAATCATGTTTTTAGAAGCATCAATAGCGGTNATTTGTAATTCGGGATTTTTTGATAGGAGGTATTTACTAATATTACCGGGACCACAACCAACCTCAAGAACCTTGGCGCTGCTGTAATTATTTATAGACATTAAAAACGTGTCGTAAGTATCATTATACAAGGCAAATTCCATAAACTTGTCTTGATAAATTTGAGCTAATTTATCCCAGGTTGAAAAAGTTTTTTGATATTTATTCATTTTTTAGTACTAAATGACAAATTTATATAGATTTTAATCATATAATAACATATAATTAATTTACTTTAAATTGCTAAATCTTAATGAAAATCAATTCATGAAAATCACAAAAAACAGGATAGGGTTAATATTAGGCCCATTATCATTTTTATTGATTATTCTATTTTATCATCCGTCTGGATTAAGTGATTCTGCCAACGCCATACTAGCTTCTGCAATATGGATTGCCATTTGGTGGATTACTGAAGCCATTCCAATAGCAGTTACCGCTTTATTGCCAATTGTTCTTTTTCCTTTGTCAGGAGGAATGGAATTAAGTGAAACAACCGCTTCATATGGCCATAAATATGTTTTTCTTTATATTGGGGGTTTTATTTTAGCCATTGCTATTGAGAAATGGAAACTCCATAAAAGGATCGCTCTATCTATTATCAAAATAGTAGGAACCAATGTTGTAAATATAATCCTAGGATTTATGATAGCTACAGCATTTTTATCCATGTGGATTTCAAATACAGCAAGTGCGGTAATGATTTTACCCGTAGGAATGGCAATAATATCTCAACTTAAAGATAATCCTGCAACAATTGAAGATGAGAATTTAATTTTTGGAAAGGCTTTGATGTTATCTATTGCCTATAGCGCATCAATAGGAGGTATAGCTACGCTTATTGGTACCCCCCCCAATTTAGTGTTTGCCGGAATAATTAAAGAAACTTATCATGTTGAAATTTCATTCTCACAATGGTTTATGTTTGGATTTCCGATTGCTGTTATGTTATTGGTTTTGTGTTGGTTATATCTAACGAAAGTAGCCTTTAAGTTTAATCAAAAGACATTTCCTGGAGGTAGTCAAGAGATAAGGCGACAATTAAAGGAATTAGGAAAAATTTCCCATGAAGAAAAATTAGTGTTTATAATTTTTTTATTAACGGCCTTTGCTTGGATTACCAGATCGTTCATTATTAAAAAGTTTATTCCTGGAATTGATGATACCATTATAGCTGTAATTTTTGCAATTACTTTATTTATAATTCCTGCTAAAGAAAAAGGAAAAAAACTTATGGGATGGGATGACGTAATTAAATTGCCTTGGGGAATTGTATTATTATTTGGTGGAGGAATGGCATTGGCTTTAGGATTTGAATCAAGTGGATTAGCTGTTTGGATAGGTCAAAAAATGACCTTGTTGGGTTCTGTTCCACTTATAATTTTGTTACTCATTTTAATAACATCTGTTAACTTCTTAACAGAAATAACGTCAAATTTAGCTACAACCGCTATGCTTTTACCAGTGCTCGTTTCCTTGGCATCAGGTATCGGGGTTCACCCTTATTTATTATTAGTTGGGGCAACAGTTGCTGCATCATGTGCCTTTATGCTTCCAGTTGCAACACCTCCAAACGCAGTTGTTTTTGGCTCAGGTTATTTAAACATGGGAGACATGATAAAAGCAGGTTTTTGGATGAATATTGCATCTATAATTCTATTAACTCTATTTGTGTATTATCTTCTTCCCTTACTTTGGAATCTTTAGTATTATAGAATTTATGTTTCATAAAAAAAAGTTTTTAAGGAGTCTCTTATAATATGCAATCATTATTTTCTCATGTTGTATCTTTTTTAAACACAACAAAGAACAATACATAAGGGATACTAAAATCAAAAAGTTAATTGTTTTTCAATTATTTAGTTTATTTTAGTAACTTAACATTATAGATATTTAATTAATCCTTTTATGAATAAGGTTTTTTGTTTTGTAACCTGTTTGTTAGTTTTTATTTTTGAATTATCGGCTCAGGAAACGCCTCCAATAGAAATATTTTCGCCTAAAGATTATGGAGCAGAAAATCAAAACTGGGGGATTTCACAAGCAAAGGATAAAAACATATACATAGCAAACAACAAGGGATTGTTAGAATACAATGGTGCCGCCTGGAAATTGTATGACTCTCCAAATGAAACTATTATGAGATCCGTCAACGTGATTGATGATATTATTTATACGGGTTGTTACAGAGAATTTGGTTATTGGAAAAGGAATGATTTGGGGTCATTAAATTATACTTCGTTATCTCAAAGATTAAATATTTCGTTTTTGGATGATGAAGAAGTCTGGAATATTATTGAGTTTGATGAATGGGTTTTGTTTCAGTCTTTAAAAAGAATCTATATTTATAATGTAAAAGAAGACACGTACTCAATTATAGATTCCAAAACCACTATTTATAAAATTTTTAAGGTTAACGAAAGTATTTATTATCAAAAAACAAAAGACGGGATCTATAAAATTGAAAACGGTCAGTCTGCTTTAGTGACAAACGATAGTGTAGTTAGGGAAAATTTACTGGTTAACATGTTTTATCATTCAGGGCGATTAATGATTGAGACAGAAGATGATGGTTTTTATTTTTTTGATAATGACACGCTTCAAAAATGGGAAATCCCTGCCAATCAGGTGCTTTCAAGTGTCAGTGTTTACAGGAGCATTCAGTTAAGAGATAATAGTTTTATTTTAGGAACCATTGCTGATGGGATTTTGCATTTATTACCAAATGGGGAAATTGATTATCAAATTAACAACTTTAACGGCTTAAGTAACAATACGGTTCAATCCATTTACGAAGATTTAGAAAACAATATTTGGCTTGGGTTAAATAATGGCATTAATTGCATTAATATTAATTCTCCGTTTAGTATTTATAATGAAATAAACGGAAAAATTGGAACGGTCTATGCGTCAGGTGTTTTTGACGATATTTTATATCTGGGAACCAACCAAGGATTATTTTACAGGCCCTTAAATTCAACCTCTGACTTTAAATTTATTGAAGGAACACAAGGACAAGTATGGTGTTTGGTACAATATGATAACACCTTATTTTGTGGACATAATTCAGGAACATTTATAGTTAATGGAGATAAAGTTAAACGGACCTCAGATGTACAAGGCGCATGGAATATAATCCCAGTAGAGAGCAATCCAAATATAATACTGCAAGGCAATTATGATGGCTTATATGTTATAGAAAAACAAAATAATGAATGGAAGCTTAGAAATAAAATTCGCGGTTTTGATATTTCCAGTAAATTTTTTGAGATGGTTGATTCTGATCAAATTCTTGTGAATCATGAATATAAGGGCGTTCTTAAAATTAAGGTCGATAAAGGGTTAACAAAGGTTTTGGAAGTTACAAAGGACACGTCAGTTGAAAAAGGAATAACGTCTAGTCTTATTAATTATAATGGCAATATTTTTTACGCCTGTAAAGAAGGCGTTTATAAATATAATAATGAAAAACAAACCTTTTTAAAGGATACCTTATTAAGTAATTTAGTGGATGATGCCGAGTATTCTACTGGAAAACTTGTTTACGATGCGAGAACGAGCAAACTTTGGGGTTTTTCTTCCAAAAACATAAATTTTATTGCCCCTGGAAAATTAAGCAGCAAACCAAAAGTTAGTAGTATTCCATTCTCAAGAGCATTACCCAGAGGGCTGACTGGCTATGAAAACATATCCTATTTAAATGACCAAAAATATTTGATAGGCGCTTCTTCGGGATATGTGATACTTGATTTAAATAAAATTCAAGAAAAAACATATAAGGTTAATATCGGCTCTNTAACAATAAGCGATTTGGATTCTAATTTAGAGCCTGTAAAACTTGGAGAAGATGGCGCATTTAATAATAGTTTCAATAATGTAGAATTTACTTTTAGTGTGCCGGAATTCGATAAATATTTAGATACAGAATATCAATATCAGTTAGATGGCATTGACACACATTGGAGCCAATGGTCAAAAAGTTCAAATGCTACCTTTAAATATTTACCTTTTGGGAACTATGTGTTTAATGTAAGAGCTAAAACCGGAAACACCCTGTCAGGTAACACGGCGACTTATAGTTTTAAAATTCAGAGACCATGGCTTTTATCAAATACCATGATATCCATTTATATCCTTGCGCTATGGTTATTCTCATTAATGGTTCACAATATTTATAAACGTTACTACAAGAAACAAAGGGAAAAGTTGTTATTCAAAACCCAACAACAGCTGGAGTTGAAGGAGTTAGAAAACCAGAAACAGCTTATGAAGTTTAATAATGATAAGTTACGTCAGGACATTGAGACTAAAAACAGAGAATTAGGAATTTCAACAATGAGCTTGATAAAAAAGAATGAATTTTTAAATAATATAAAAAATGAATTAAAGAACTCAGAAAATTCCAAAAATCTTAAACATGTGGTGAAAATTATTGATAAAAATTTAAACAACACAGATGATTGGAATTTGTTTGAAGAAGCATTTAACAACGCAGATAAAGATTTCTTAAAAAAGATTAAAAATAGTCATCAGACACTTACCTCAAATGATTTGCGACTGTGTGCGTATCTCAGACTTAATTTATCCTCAAAAGAGATTGCGCCGCTATTAAATATATCACCCAGAAGTGTTGAGGTTAAACGGTATCGTTTGCGTAAAAAGATGGGCTTATCTCATGAGGCTAACCTATCAGATTATATTTTAGAAATATAAGAACACAACTAATATTTTTTTACCTATACATTACCACAACATCCCCTTTTTTGTTTTATAGGCTATATCATTGAAATGACTGCTATTGTTAACGTTTTGTTAATTAAAGTGTTTTTTAAAGACTGTATGTTTTTTGTTGCGGTGTTTTACACGATTCATTTAAATATGATATTTAAATTTATATAAACCTTAAATTATTATTTTATGAGACATTCTCTCTTTAAATTTCTTGCTTTATTTTGTTTGGCATTTACCAGTGCTCAAAATGTAGATATTAGCGGTACTATTCAGGACGAAAGTGGAACACCTATTCCTGGAGTTAACATTATTGTAAAAAACACTACCAAGGGATCAGTATCTGATTTTGATGGTAATTTTACAGTAGCAGGCGTTGACATAGGTTCAACATTAACCTTTAGTTATATTGGGTATGTTTCACAAGAACTTGTTGTAAAAAACAATTCAAAATTAACAATTACCCTTGCTGAGGATATTGCAAAACTTGATGAAGTTGTTGTGATTGGTTATGGTGCACAGAAAAAGAAAGATGTCACAGGAGCGGTTTCTATAATTAGTTCAGAAACTTTAGAAGAACTTAGACCAATAGATGCCGCACAAGCTTTACAAGGTACATCTGCAGGAGTATCAGTCACAGCCCCTTCGGGCTCGCCTGGTGGCGGTTTTAATATTTTAATAAGAGGGGTAAGTTCCAATGGAGATAATGGTCCTTTGGTGATTATTGATGGTTATAAAGGAGATTTAAACTCGATTAACCCGAGTGATATTGAATCGTTTTCAATATTAAAAGACGCGCAAGCGGCAATTTACGGTATTGAAGGAGCGAATGGGGTGGTATTAGTGACCACAAAAATTGGTAAAAAAAACACGGCAGTTAAAATCACTTATGACGGTTATACAGGCATTCAACAAACAACACGTCAATTACCATATTTAAATGCTACTGAATATGCCCTTTTACTAAATGAAAGCTATGCGGCTAACGGAAACCCGTTACCATTTCCAGATGTTAGCGAATTAGGAGTTGGTACTGATTGGCAAGAACAACTTTTTCAAAGTGCGCCAATGACCAGTCATAATATTGCTGCAACTGGAGGAGGAGAAAAAAGCACTTACTATTTTGGCGGTTCTATTTTACAACAAGATGGAATTATTGCAAGTGAGAAGTCTAATTTCCAAAGAGCCAATCTTAAAATAAAGCTTGGTTTTGAACTTTCAGAAAAATTAAAGTTTACAACATCTGCTAACTATTTTAATCAAAAAAGACAGACAATTGGCGAAAATGCGTTGGGAACACCATTATTTAATGCCCTTAATTATTCACCTACCTATAGCCTAGACCAACAAGATTTGTCAGGGTTTTTAGGAAATGAGGTAATTAACCCATTATCGCAAATTGAAAACACGTATAATGCTTATAATGGAAATTCAATCGAAGGAACCTTTCAATTAGATTACACACCTATTGAAGGATTAACAATAACTTCTCGTATTGGTATAAAATCTTATAGTGATAAAGGAAAAACGTTTGCTCCAATTGTAAATTACGGATCAGGTAAGGTTTTTAATAATGATAGAAGTAGTGTTAACCAGGGGAGAAATACATACAATACCTATACCTGGGAAACATTTGCTAACTATAGTAAAACATTTTTTGAGAACCATAACGCAACATTTACTTTAGGAACAAGTGCTCAAAGAGATTGGGGCGATGGTTTAAACGCAACAGGATTTGATGTACCAAATAACTCATGGGAATTTGCTGATATTTCATTAGCAAATGGATTAAGCGAAGCAAAATCAACGGGTTCTTATATTTATGATAACAGACTAGCCTCTTTTTTTGGAAGACTTCAATATGATTTTAAAGGGAAGTATCTTCTATCAGGTTTAGTTCGTAGAGACGGGGCTTCAGATTTCGCCCCACAAAACAGAACAGATTACTTTTCTTCGGTAACAGCTGGTTGGAAACTATCTGATGAAAACTTTTTAAAAGATTCTAACACTATAAACTTTTTGAAGCTAAGAGGAAGTTATGGTAATTTAGGTAACAATGCAGGAGGCGATTTATACAGAGCTTTATTGACAGGAGAAGCTACTTATGTTTTTGATGGCTCTTTAGTTTCAGGAGTGGCTACAGGCAGAATTCCAACACCAGATTCTGTTTGGGAATCTGCTGAAAAATTAGACATTGGTTTAGATATCAACTTACTTGACAATAAAATTGAAATCACTACAGATTATTTTGTTGAAGACAGAAACAGATTATTAATTAGTAACTTACCTGTCTCAGGAATTGTTGGAGCCTCTGCTCCAGGCGCCGGACTTCCAACGGCAAATGCAGGCTCTACAAGAAATAAAGGGATTGAATTTTTTATAAATTATAAAGAGTCCTTTTCTGAAAACCTAAAGTTTGGAATAAGTTATAATGTCACAAAAATTGATGGTGAAGTTATCGCTGTTAAAGATGACATTATTTCTGAAGGCGGAAGTTTCAGTGTAGGTCAACCAGCCATAGCCAGACTTGAAGTAGGTCAGCCAATTGGCTATTTCTATGGTTTAAAAACAGATGGAATTTTCCAAAATCAAGCCGAAATTGATGCCGCACCCTCACAAGATGGATTAGGTTCATCAACGGCCCCTGGAGATTTTCGTTTTGTAGATACTAACAGAGATGGTATTATATCTATTGATGATAGAACCTATTTAGGCAAACCACAAGCAGATTATATAATGGGATTAAACTTAACTTTGAACTATAAAAATTTTGATTTTAGCACGTATATGTATTCAGAAATTGGGAAGGAAACCGTTAGAAATTATGAGCGTGATCAGCCTAATGTAAACAGACTTAATTTATATTTAAACAGATGGACTGGCGAAGGAACAAGTAATTCTGTTCCAAGAGCTACTATTGGAGGAACCAACAACAAACTTTTTTCAGACTTTTATGTAGAAGATTCGTCATTTTTAAGAGTTCAAAACATTCAGTTAGGCTACTCCTTATCGAAAGAAGTGACAGAAAAAATAGGAATCAGTAAGTTCCGCATATATGCTTCAGTAAACAATCCATTGACGTTAACCAAATACAATGGATATGATCCTGCAGCAACGAATGGTGCTGCTATTGGAGGAGGAATAGATTATGGTTTTTACCCCATATCTAAACAGTTTATTTTAGGCTTAAACCTTTCAATTTAAAAAATTAGCAATATGAAAAATTATATAAACAAAATAACAAAAACGCTTTTAACACTGGTTTTTGTTTTAGGGGCAAATTCATGTGGTGATGCTTATCTTGAAGAAGTGGATAGATATAGTATAGATTCTGAAAGCTATTTTAATTCAGAAACAGATTATTATAATGCACTGGTTGGTGCCTATGATTTGCTTCAGTCGTCTTATGTTAACGTGATGTTAGGAGAAATAGCTTCTGATAATACCTTGTCTGGAGGAGAAAGCGCAACAGACGTCATTGGCTTTCAACAAATTGATGACATGACCCACACCCCGGTAAACAGTAACTTAAGAGATATCTGGAATTGGATGTATGCTGGTGTAAACAGAGCCAATTTTATCTTAGAATTTCAAGATAAAACACCTTTTGAAGGGAAAGAAATTATAATTGCAGAAACCCGCTTTTTAAGAGCATACTATTATTTTGAACTAGTAAAATGGTTTGGCCCAATTCCAATTAAAGAAAGCAGATTTGAAATAGGGGATGAAACAACCATACCAAGATCTCCCGTATCAGAGGTCTATGCTTTAATTGAAGAAGATTTAAAATATGCAGTCAACAATTTAAATTATACAGCACCACAGGTTGGTAGAGTAACAAAAGGAGCCGCACAGGCATTGTTAGGCAAAGCCTATTTATATCAAAACAAATTTTCTGAAGCAGCATCTGTTTTAGATAATTTAATTGCTAATGGACCTTATAATTTGGTGATTGATTACGATACAATATTTGAGAACGCAGGAGAAAATGGTATAGAATCTGTTTTTGAAGTACAGTATACAGATGCTGAAGGTGCAGGATTTGGATGTTTACAGTGTAGTGAAGGGAATGTGGCTGTTGGTTTTAATGGGATTAGAAATTATTCAGGACCATTTTTTGATTCTGGTTTTAGTTTCAATGTTCCTACGCAAGACGTGGTTGATGAATTTGAAGACGGTGACTTACGTAAGGATGTTGCTATTTTAGATATTGATGCTTGGGCAGCTGATACTGGAGCTACTTTTGGTATTGGGAATAAGCACACAGGATATTACAACAGAAAATATATTCCACGAAAGGGAGATTTAAATACAGGAGACCAAAACCTAACAAACCCGAATAATTACAGAGCCATTCGTTTTGCAGATGTTCTATTAATGGCTGCTGAAGCTTATAATCGCGGCGGAATAGATGACTCTAAAGCATTGTCTTATTTAAACAGAGTTAGAGCACGGGCTTTTGGAAATACCGATCATGCAGTTAGCTCTACTGGGGCAGCGCTTACAGAAGCCATCGCACATGAAAGACGTGTTGAACTAGTAGGAGAAGGCCATCGTTTTTTTGATTTAGTTAGAACTGGTAAAGGAACCTTGATTCCTGGTTTTACTGCGAACAAAAATGAGGTATTTCCTATTCCATTTGAAGAAATTCAGTTTGCAAATGGCAATTGGGCTCAAAATCCTAATTATTAAAAAAAAGAAATACTATGAATATAATTAAAAACACCATTAAACTATGTCTTATTGCGCTAATGGTTTATAGCTGCTCTCAAGACGACGTGAATACAGATTATGTCAATGAAATTGCAGCGCCATCTAATATTTCAGCGGCTGTTAGAATTAGCCAAGATAATTCTGGATTGGTAACCATAACCCCCTTAGGACAAGGCGCGGTAAGTTTCAATATTAATTTTGGAGACGATTCTGATGTTTTAGAAGGTATTATCCCTGGAAAGAGCGCGACACATACCTATTCAGAGGGGACTTACGAAGCCTCTATTGTAGCTAAGGGCTTGAACGGTTTAACAACTGCAGCAAGTCAAACTATAGTCGTATCATTTAAAGCACCTGAAAACTTAGTTGTTTCTATTGAAAATGATGCGGCAATCTCTAAAAAAGTAAATGTAGTGGCAACGGCAGATTATGCTATGTCTTATGAAGTCTATTTTGGAGAGCCAGGAAATGATACGCCGGTGTCTGCCAATATTGGCGAAACGGCCTCATATCAATACCAAGAAGCGGGCATATACACAATTAGAGTGGTAGCTATGAGTGCTGCTATCGAAACTACTGAATATGTAACCGAGTTTGAGGTTACTGCAATACTGCAGCCTTTAACTTCAGCACCTGCCCCACCGTCACGGGCGGCATCAGACGTCATTTCAATTTTTAGTGGTGCTTATACCGATGTTGCAGGTACAAATTATTTCCCAGACTGGGGCCAAGCAGGTCAAGGAAGCGGATGGGCAATGTTTAGTTTAGATGGGGATGACATGTTGCAATATATAAACCTGAGTTATCAGGGAATTGCACTTGCTGATGGAACGTCTGTAGATGTTACTGAAATGGAATTTTTACATCTGGATGTTTGGACAGCAGAAGTTGTTACTGATATTGAAACCTCATTAATTAATGGATTAACAGGGACCACTGAGGCACCTATTACTAAATCATTGAATCCAAATGCCTGGACTAGTATTGATATTCCAATTTCTGACTATACAGATCAGGGATTATCTGTTAATGAAATTTTCCAATTAAAATTTGTTGGGACCCCATGGGCTGCAGGAACAGTTTTTATTGATAACATCTATTTTTATAAATCAGCTTCTAATTGTGAAGCGGAAACTTCTGAAAATATTGATCCGGCTTTAGGCAATATTAACTGGACGTTTATGACCAAGGATCTAGCTCATACATTTGAGCCCTTTGGTGATATTACATCGAGTATTGTTGATAATCCTCTTGTAGATCAAGTAAACCCAAGTTGTAATGTTCAAAGTTATATTAAAACGGCTGGTTGTCAAACATGGTCGGGAGTAGGAAAAGGGCTCACTAATGCAATTGATTTAACAACATCTCCTGATAATATATTCAAGATGAAAGTGTTTGCTAAAGATCATGTTACCGATGTTACCTTGCAACTAGAATTTGAGCCATATCCAAATACAGCTCCTTTAGTAGCAGTAACACAAACAATGACTAAAGTAGGTGAGTGGGAAGAATTGGTGTTTGATTTTTCTGCACATACAGATAAGACCTTTAAAAGTGTGATTGTATATTTTGATAGAGACAATCCTTGTGATGATGCTTCTTATTATTTTGACGACCTTAAACAAGTGAATAGTGCAGAACCTGCTACATGCAACCCAGAGTCCGTTGAAAATATAGATCCGGCGAACGGAAATATAAATTGGACATTTATGACTAATGACATCGCTCATACCTTTGAGGCTTTCGGAAATATAGGGGCAGGTATTGTAGAAAACCCGGTTATTAATGGCATCAATTCAAGTTGTAATGTTGAAAGTTATATTAAAACAGCCGGATGTGAAACGTGGTCGGGAGTAGGTAAAGGATTAACAAATGCCATAGATTTAACCACCAATACCAGTAGAACGTTTTCATTAATGGTTTTGGCTCAAGATCATCCAACGGAGGTAACTTTACAATTAGAGTTTGAACCTTATCCAAATACGGCTCCTTTGGTTGCGATTACACAAACCATGACAAAAGTTGGAGAATGGGAAGAATTGGTGTTTGATTTTTCTGCACATAGCGATAAAACATTCAAAAGTGTTATCATCTATTTTGATCGTGATAATCCTTGCGATGATGCGACCTACTATTTTGATAATCTTAAACAATATTGAAAAACATAAATTGAAAAACATGAAAAAATTAAAATATTATATTGGAGTATTTGTTTTACTGTCAGCCTTGATCTATGGGTGTCAGGATGATGATAATTCCATTGGAGATATTGTTGCACCAAACAATGTTACAATAACCGCAGAGGTCTTGGGAGCAGATGCAACCAACCCTAACGGAGACGGTAGTGGTTTTGTGAATATTAAGGCAACCGCAGATAATGTGATAAGCTATAAGTTTGATTTTGGAGATGGACTTAGTGAAGTAGTTCCTTCTGGCGAAGTCAAGCATCGTTTTAGCGTTGTAGGCACAAATACCTTTACCATTGTAGTAAACGCTATTGGTACAGGAGGCTTATCAACTAGCACATCAATCAACGTTGATGTGTTTAGTTCGTTTGACGATCCACGAACAACACAGTTTTTAACAGGAGGATCTACTAGGACATGGTATTTGGCTGCTGCAGAAGTGGCTCATTTAGGAGTTGGACCTGCAAGACCCGGTATTGATGGTGATTGGTGGTATCCAAAATGGTATGGGGCACAGCCATTTGAAAAATGTAGTGACCCGGCAAGTGCTTGTTTTTGTGATGATGAATTTACTTTTTCAATTGATAGTAATGGTCAAATAACTTATCAACAAGATAATAAGGGCGCAACTTTTTTTAATGGGGCTCATTCGGCAGTAGCCGGTGGTCCGGGAAGTGGAGACGATGCTTGTTATGAATGGGATACATCTGGCACCAGTATTGTATCTTTAGCACCTTCAGATGGTGTTGTTCCTGAAGCAGAAACGACAGGGACTCAATTAAATTTTTCAGATGGAGCCTTTATGGGTTATTACGTGAGTTCTTCATCTTATGAAGTATTAGAAATCACAAATACCACATTATATGTACGTGTATATGATGGATTGAATGATGCTTTAGCATGGTATCTTAAATTCTCTACAAGTCCTGCAGATGACGTTTTTGAAACGCAATATACTGAGCTGGTTTGGTTTGATGAATTTGACGTTGATGGTGCACCGAATCCAACAAACTGGGGTTATGATTTAGGAGATGGTGGTTGGGGAAATGGTGAATTACAAAATTACACTAACAGTTTAAACAATTCAATTGTTGAAAATGGTGTATTAAAAATCATTGCATTGGCTGAAGGCAGCGGCTATACTTCGGCAAGATTAAAATCAGAGGGCTTATATGAATTCACTTATGGTCGCGTGGAGGTAAGAGCAAAATTACCTGCCGCTCAAGGAACTTGGCCGGCTATCTGGATGCTTGGTGCTAATTTTCAAACGGTAGGCTGGCCAACCTGTGGGGAAATTGATATTATGGAGCAAAGAGGGCAGTTAGTTGATAAGGATGAAGTAAGTGCGGCCTTGCATTTACCAGGTAATTCCGGAGGAGGAGCTATTACCGAGCTTACGGGAGTAAGTAATGCATCGACGGAGTTTCATAATTATTCTGTTGAATGGGCGCCTCAATTTATCAAAGTTTTATTAGATGACAAGGTTTATTTTACTTTTGCCAATACAGGAGACACCCCTTTTAATAATGATTTCTTTTTAATTCTTAATGTGGCCATGGGCGGAAGTCTAGGAGGAGAGATAGATCCGACATTTACTCAAGACACTATGGAAATAGATTATGTAAGAGTATATCAATAGATAAATGTATACAAACAAAGTAATAAAAGGGTTGACGGTTATAGTCAACCCTTTTTTACATCAATAATTATTAACTTTTATGGTTATTTTTTATTCTTCATCTTAATAAACTTTTAAAATAGAGTGATAATGAGCTTCAGATTGATGCTGAATTACTATAATATGTATTCATTATGCCTGTCTAAGGATAAGNGCTAACGGGAAACGTTTTTTAGTGAAAAATTATGTATTGTATATCAATACTATTAAGTCACAGGTTTTTGATTAAAACTAAAGCCACAACACATAGGCTTATTTCCTATACATTACCACAACATAAGAGGTTTTTATTATTAATTCAAAATTTTTTTTTGCGAATAAAGCGAGGCTATTGTTAATGTTTCGTTAATATTCACTTCTTTTTTTGTTATGTATGTTTTTTGTTGCGGCGTTTTTTGAATAGTTGATAATTATATAATTTATTTTTAAATTTAAGCAACCTAAGCGTTGAAACAACACTTTTTAATGTCCTAATATTTTTTATATCAAAATAACGAAATACAAGGTGTTTGAGAATATTTATAATGATTAACTAAAAATTAAACAGAACTATGAAAAACAATTTTCTAGGATTAGTACTTTTCTTGTTTACAATTACCGCTTTTGCTCAGGCAGACAAAGTGGAGGTTGTAAAGGATGATAAAGGGATGAGATTAGTAGTCAATGGGAAGGATTTTATGATTAATGGTATGAACTGGGACTATATTCCTATTGGAACAAATACGGTGAATGCCAATTTTTGGACAAAGTCGGATGAATTTATAAAGGCCGCATTAGATTCAGAAATGTCACTTTTAAAAAACATGAATGTTAATGTTATAAGACAATATACCGGTGTGCCGGCGAGATGGATTAAATACATTTATGAAAATTATGGCATATATACGATGCTTAATCATTCTTTTGGTAGATATGGGTTAACGCTTGATGGCACATGGGTTGCTGTAACAGATTATGCCAATCCTCGCACACAGAAGGAACTATTAACTGAGATAGACAAGTTAGTAAAGGAATATAATAATACGCCCGGTCTATTAATGTATTTACTTGGTAACGAAAACAACTATGGTCTTTTCTGGGCGGGTGCTGAAACTGAGGATTTTCCAGATGATGAGGAAGAAAGGGCGTTTGTAGGAGAAAAACGTGGAAGACCAATGTACAGGCTTATGAATGAAGCGGCTAACAATATTAAGGCAATTGATTCCTCTCACCCAGTAGCCATATGTAATGGTGACGTGTTATTCATTGATATCATTGCAGAAGAGTGTAAAGATGTGGACATCTATGGTGTGAATATGTATCGCGGCGTGTCTTTTGGTGACGCATTTCAGGTGGTTAAAGACAAGCTTAACAAACCAATGATGTTAACAGAGTTCGGGGCAGATGCTTTTAATGCCAAAGAAAATAAAGAAGACCAGAAAATGCAGGCCTATTATGATTTAGGGAACTGGAAAGAAATTTATGAAAACGCGGCAGGATTAGGAAAAGCAGAAAATTCTATTGGAGGCTTTACTTTTCAATTTAGTGATGGTTGGTGGAAATTTGGTTTTGACGACAGAAAAAATGCTGATATACATGATAATAATGCTTCCTGGAGTAATGGAGGCTATTTAATTGATTTCGAGCAAGGGGAAAATAACATGAACGAGGAGTGGTTTGGTATTTGTGCCAAGGGCCCTACAAATGCAAGAGGTTTATATGAACTATATCCACGTGCAGCATATTACGCTTTAAAAGAAGCACACCAATTAAATCCTTATGCAGATGGGGTTACTTTAGAATTTGTTGATACTTATTTTTCAAATATTCAAATAATGGATGCTGTTCTCAAAGCACGAGGCGATAAAGCCGCTCTTGACGGTGAACAAAACAGTAAAATTCGCATGAGTAATTTAAGAGCTGAATTTACAACCTTTAATACGGGGGGTAGTTTAATTACAACACCAGATAGCCCAGATCCAGACAATGTAGTATATCCAAATGAACTCGGTTTTGATCATATGCAATCGTATTTCGTTGGAGTTGAAGGGAATCCATCTCCTAACATGCGAGCCAATGTTAACTTTAACATTCTTGGGCATGTAGCAGATAATCCTATTGATGAAATATTTTATGAAAACAGGGGTCGTACGGTTTCTGTAAACACGCCTGAAGGAAATTTAGATTTGACTAACGTAGATGGCGTAAAAGTATATAGTGCTGAATATGAGTGGAACGCTAAAGAATTCGACTTAAGAGGTTTTTATCGTACAGGACACTATCATTGGGGCTATGAAGGCGATTTTTTTGGATTATATCCAGAGGCAAATTATGGGCCTAACCTGGATATTTATAATGGGGAAATAATCGGTGGTGAGATTGATTTTAAGAAAGGTTTAAAAGGCTTAAAGGCAGCTTTTGGCCCACAATTGTGGTGGGGAGCAAACCCAGCTGTTTTATTAAAATATAGTACAAAACTAGGGCATTATGATGTAAGTGGAATGTACCATGAGGATATTGATGACGCTCCTAAAGTGGTGACATCATTTTTTATACCTTTGCCACAAACGCGAAGAGTAACACTTCATATTAAAAGAGAAATTGGAGCCGTTGGTATTGAGGTTGGTGGTATTTGGGGCGGACAACCCCTAAATGGCAGAGAGTTTCAAATAGCTGAAAATAATCCGGATTATAACCAAGACCCATCCAATCCAGGATCAAAATATATTATTTATACTGATAAGATAGGTTCAAAGGATAACTGGGGTGCGAAGGCAAAAATTACCGTTTCAAAAGGGGCCTTTAACTGGTATGCACAGGGAGCAGTGCAAGGATTGGTTGCAAACGGCGGAGCTGATCAAACAAAAACATTTACAGGATGGAGACTAAAGGATTCCGGTAGTGGCAACCAAAGCAACTTTCTTACCGGTTTTGCTTACACTGTTGGGAACCTTCAAATTGCGCCTAATTTCTTATGGCAAAAGCCAATTGTGGCTGCCATGCCCAATGATGTAGAGGCTCCGGGAAGACTTAGAAATATTCAAGATGATCCATTTGCTGTAAGAGCAAACAGAGAAACAGTAGCCGGAGAATTATTGCTAAGTTATGACCCTACACCGGGTACATGGATGTATGAATGGGATAATGACATGGCAGAAGACGCAAAATTTGCAATGAATGCCGGGTTTGTTTATCGTCATCATCCTACCGCTCAAGATGCAGCCATTGGGTTTTTAAGTAATCGTACTCCTTTTGCATTCCCCAATTCTGCACCTGCACAGGATTTATGGGAATTTAATAGCCGCATAGTGGCCAAATCATCTCCAGATTTTGGGTTGATTGCTAATCTTTATTTTGGTAATGGACAGGCCAATGGTAGTGACCCTAGATTAATTGAACGTGCTGGTGGGGATATTAGACTGATTTATAATAAAGTCAAAATAGTGCATTCTTGGAAAATAAATGATTGGGGTCCATACGATTATCATCGTGATTTCAACTTAACTTTTCCAGTGCAATTAATGTTGGATATATCAACCTCAGTTGGAAAACCAAATTGGTATATTTTACCAGACACCAGAATTGGAATACGTGGTACTTGGCGTTCTTTAGATCAATATTCAAATAGATACAGCCCAAATGAAGCACCAGAATTTGCCACGGCACCTACTATAAGTCCTGTTGGATTCCCAAATGGTAATGAGTGGGAAATTAGAACATACGTACACATTAATATAGGAAAATAAAAAAACATGAAAATGAAAAATATAAAATTTATGTATTCAAAAACTGCTTTTCTATTAGGGTTGGTTTTTATTACTATGGTTAGTTGTGAAAGAGACCCTTCCAATCAGTTAGAGTTTGCAACATATCCTAGTAACGGTGAAATCTTTATAGATGGGTTTTCGGGAGGATTAGATTATTACCCTTTTGGGGATTCTTATTTTGAAGCTTTTAGTGTGGATTCTCAAACCTTTTTTAAAGGTAGCTCATCAATGCGTTTTGATGTTCCTAATGTTGGAGATCCCAATGGTGCTTATGCAGGGGCTATTTTTCGTGTAGATTCAGGACGGGATTTATCGGGCTTTGATGCACTAACTTTTTGGGCAAAGGGTACCAGAGGAGGTCTTATTAATGAAATTGGTTTTGGGCAAGATTTCTTTGAAAACAAGTATCAGGTTAGTATGAGCCTTCAGTTAACGACTAACTGGAGAAAATACACTATTCCAATTCCAGATCCAGCAAAATTAATACAGGAAAGAGGGATGTTTTGGTATGCCGAAGGGCCTGAAAATGGAGAAGGTTATACCTTTTGGATAGATGAACTTCAATTTGAAAAATTAGGAACTATTGCACAGCCACAACCAGCTATTTTATTTGGTGAGGATAAATCTGAAATAGCTTTTACGGGAGTGGATATTCAATTATCCGGGTTAACTCAAACATTTAATCTGGAATCTGGAAATAACGTAACGGTTTTTGCTGCGCCTTCTTACTTTAATTTCAAATCTTCAAATGAAGATATTGCATTTGTAAATGAGGCCGGAATAGTTTCTGTTGTAGGCGAAGGAACAACAAAAATAACGGCTAGTTTAGGCGGAGTATTAGCAAAAGGATCATTAGAATTAACTTCAAGAGGAGGTTTTGATTTAGCTCCAGTTCCAACAAGAGACCCTAGTAAAGTTATTTCTATTTACAGTGACACATACACTAATGTGCCAGTGGACTTTTTTAATGGATTTTGGGAACCTTTCCAAACAACGCAATCTTCTGAATTTGCGATAGGAGGTAATAACATGATAAACTATACAAATTTTAATTTTGTTGGTAATCAATTTGCTAACCCTACGGTAGATGCAACACAAAAATCAAATGTGCACATTAACATGTATATTCCAAATAGTGTACCTGCAAACATTGATTTTTTAATTACGCTTGTTGATTTTGGTGATGATCAAGCTGATGGTGGTGGTGATGACACTAGGCAGCAAGTATTTTTTGATAAAGCGCTTTTTGTTGCAGATACATGGATTACTTTAGAGTTTCCTATAACAATGGCAAATAAGAATAATATGGGGCTTATTATTTATGAAAACATAAATGGTTCATCATTATCAAATTTTTACTTAGATAATATTTATTTCTATGAAGATTAATTCTGCATGTAGAGATTAAAAATTAAAATAATGAACTCAAAAAAAACAATAATAATGAAAACAAAAATCTTTAAGCAGAATCCAATTTATAAAAGACAAAACGTTTTATTTGGTATTCTTAGTCTTACATTATTAGTCTTATTTAGCGGGGTTTCAAGTTGCACAACTGACGAAACACAGACAGTGGTAAATTTTAAAACCATAACTATGCAGGACGAATTTGATGAAGATGGCGCACCAAACAGTTCCATATGGACCTATGATATAGGAGGTAATGGCTGGGGAAACAATGAATTGCAATACTATACAGATAGATCACAAAACGTGACTGTTCAAAATGGTTATTTAATTATAACGGCAGAAAAGGAAAATTTTGAAGGAGCCTCTTACACATCTGCAAGATTATTAACCAAAGGCTTGTTTGAACAAAAATATGGTCGCTTTGAAGCACGTATAAAACTGCCATGGGGCCAAGGTTTATGGCCGGCATTCTGGTTATTAGGGAGTGACATAGACGAGGTTGATTGGCCTTATTGCGGTGAAATTGATATCATGGAAAATCGTGGACAAGAACCCACATTAATTAATGGGACTATTCATGGCCCCGGTTATTCTGGAGGAGAATCTATTACAAAACCTTACAGATTGATGAATGATCGTTTTGACACTGACTTTCATATTTTTGGTATTGAATGGGGTCCTGAGTATATTAATTTTTATGTTGATGATGTTTTATATAATCAGATAACTCCAAAAGACTTGCCAACAAGTGCTTTTCCAGAATATATTTGTGATGGATTATCAGTATCAGAATGTAGTGATAGAAAACAAAGATGGAATAAATGGTCTTTTGACCAACCATTTTTCATAATAATAAACCTTGCGGTTGGAGGAAATTATGTAGGCTCGCCAAACGCAGAAACCGTTTTCCCACAAACCATGTTGGTAGACTATGTACGCGTTTATCAGGCAGATTTTATTAATAATTAAACTAAAAAAATAGATTATGAAACAAATACTTAACACAATAAAAATTATCTCAATATTTTTTATTGCTCTAGGCTTTCAAAATTGTGAAGAAGATCAAGTGTATTTTCCGAAAGCCTTTGCCGAATTTACTTATACGATTAATCAAGAAACAGGTGTTGTAAAATTTATAAATACCTCTAGAAATGCGACTATTTTTACCTGGACATTTGGGGACGGTGAAACATCTACAGAAACGAATCCTATACACATCTACCAGCCTGGAACTTATACAGTTTCTTTAGTTTCAAAAAATGTGGCTGGATCTTTTAGAACCTATCAAGATGTTATAATAGTAAACTCAGATGATAACGGTGGTGGTGTTCCATCAGATTGTATCGCAGAAGATGCTGAAAACATTGATCCAGCTAATGGCGATTTAAACTGGACATTCAAGACTAATGATGCGGATCATACATTTGAAGCGTTTGGTAATACCTCAGGTTCAATTGTAGATAATCCAGTAGTTGACGATGTCAATTCTAGTTGTTTTGTTGAAGAATATGTTAAAGCTTCTGGATGCGAAACATGGTCAGGTTTAGGAAATGAATTAGCTACAGCTCTAGATTTTACTTCTGCTTCTGTAAANAAAGTGTTTACAATGAAGGTATTAGCTAAAAATCAAGCTGCTGATGTCACTTTAAGACTAGAGCGTTTACCTTACCCTGATACGGATCCGGCCGTAGAGAGAGTTGCAAGTGTTACAACTGTTGGAGCGTGGCAGGAATTAACTTTTGATTTTTCTGATGTCACTTCAGGTACTTATAAAAGTGTGATTTTATACTTTGAGAGAAATGCTTCATGTGATGGAGATGTGTATTATTTTGATGACCTTAAACAAGTTGAAGGTGACACTGGTGGCGGTGGTGGTGATTGTGCTGCAGATACTACACAATCATTTGCTGCTAGCAGTTTTAATATTTCTTTCGAAACCGATCCTGGTACAACTGAAACTGTAGGTGAGACAGATAAATTGCTTTTAGGTGATGTAGGATATGAATATTTGGATAATCCAGATTTTGACAATGCAGTTAACAGTTCTTGTAAAGTTGCTAAAATAGACAAAGCAGCAGGTTTTAATTACGCTAATGTGCAAATTTTTACGGCTGATAAGTTTAACTTAACTGATAATGCTGGATTTAAATTAAAGATATTTTCACCAAATATAGGGACAAATGTATTGTTCAAGTTAGAAGATACTAACGATGGAAATATAAATAATCAAGTTTCGCAATTAACAAGTATTGCGAATGGATGGGAAGAATTAACCTTTGATTTTCCAGAATCAGATACAAATAAATTTGATAGAATTATAATATTCTTTGGCTTCGAGCA
>BS_KBA_SWE02_21mDRAFT_10000203_pt1 | contig 21246 bp, 19 predicted proteins | sample BalSeasSWE02_21m_FD_9196 | JGI IMG/M metagenome (IMG submission 9196)
CATTTCGTGTGGATAACCATCGGCCAGTGGCCAGCCGATGCCGTAGATAAAGACAGCTGGATAGTCCTGCACCAGCCTGGTTTCGCGTTGCTTGCGTGGCAGGTCCGGGTACATCTCAAGAATTTCCTCTGCATGGATGAAGGTCAATTCATCCGGCAGACCAGGATAGCGGGGATCAATAAGTTGCGGAAACATTTCCTGCGCGTATTGTTCTGCTCCCTTGATGACTTTCCAGATGTTCCTGANAGTCTGATTCAGGTAATTAAGATTACGCTGGTCAGCGCTGATGGCTTTTTCCCAATCCCACTGATCCACATAAGCGCTGTGATCGTGGTCGAGAAAATAGTCTTTACGTACCGCTCGCATATCGGTGCAAATACCTTCGCCGATCTCGCAACCAAAAGCTGTAAGTGCCATGCGCTTCCACTTGGTAGCCGCCTGCACAACCTGCGCGTTCAGACGCTGTTCCAGTCCCAGTCCACAGGGAAATTCAACCGGGGTGCGTGAGCCGTCACGGTCGAGCATATCGTTCACGCCGCTATCCCTGTCTACGATGAGCGGTACCTGAACCATCGACAGACCCAGCTCTTTGCACAGGTTTTCCTCGATGTATTTCTTCACACCATAGAGTGCATGCATGGTTTCCATGGGTGTGAGTAAGGCGTCATAGTTTTGTGGTAGCGCTGCTGCAACCTCCTCATAGGTCCCGATTCCGGGGCCGGCCAGATCAGCTTGTTTATTTAACATGGCAGGTACTCCTGTTGACGAAGAATTCAGACTCAGGTTCAGTATGCCAGTGCTCGCTGAGGTATGACTTGATTAAGGTCATCCACGCAGAGTTTTTTGGCGCTTTATCGGGAAAATCAGCCATTTTAATTCACATGGAAACTCTTTGGGCCCTGGCGTGATTGACCTATGTCATGTTTTGCCGAAACCCACGAGCTTCGACGAGGTACGGACCTATTCAAGCGTGAATTTCAGGGTACAATAAATCGGATCAATCGGGGTGTTGGCGGCGAGTCTGTTTGCCCGTTTTTTCAACACTCAAAATTCACCTTGAAGGAGCGTTCTATGAAACAACCTGTACGAGTGGCAGTCACCGGTGCGGCCGGTCAAATTGGTTATCAATTGTGCTTTAGGATTGCAGCTGGCGATATGCTTGGAAAAGACCAGCCGATCATTCTGCAGCTATTGGAAATTACCCCGGCACTGTCGGCCTTGGAAGGGGTGGTGATGGAGCTTAAGGATTCTGCATTCCCGCTGTTACGAGGTGTTGTATTCACCGACGATGTGAATGTGGCGTTCAAGGATACTGACTATGCCTTGCTGGTTGGTGCAAGACCGCGCGGTCCCGGTATGGAACGCGCTGACCTGTTAACTGCCAATGGCAAGATATTCGGACCACAGGGTGCTGCGATGAACGCGCACTCCAGTCGTGATATCAAGGTTCTGGTCGTGGGCAACCCTGCCAATACCAATGCCCTGATCGCTCAGTCGAGCGCGCCGGATTTGAATCCACGTAATTTTACCGCCATGACCCGCCTTGATCATAATCGCGCGATGGCACAGCTGGCCGAAAAAACCGGCGTGCATCAAAGCCTTGTGCGCAAGATGCTGATCTGGGGTAATCACTCATCGACTCAATACCCGGATATCAACTTTGCTGAGGCCGATGGAAAGAAGGCTGTGAGTCTTGTTGATCAGGCCTGGTATCGGGACGTATTCATTCCTACCGTTCAACAACGCGGCGCAGCGATCATAAAAGCACGTGGGGCTTCCAGTGCTGCATCAGCTGCGTCATCGGCAATTGATCATATGCGCAGCTGGGCTTTAGGGACGGCTGAAGGCGATTGGGTATCTATGGCCGTGCCATCTGATGGCAGCTATGGAATCAAAGCCGGTATCATTTATTCCTATCCCTGTGTATGTAGTGGTGGTGATTACCAGGTGGTACAGGGCTTGAAGATTGATGATTTCAGCCGCGCCCGGATGGACGCCTCCGATGCCGAATTACGTGAGGAAAGAAAAGCGGTTGAACATTTACTTGCTTGATTGTCCATCTGTCAATAAATGACTAAACGCTTTGGCTCGATCATCAGGTCAGGAAAAATTCCGTAAGCCTGCATTGAGTGACACATAAAAAAACCGGCCCGCATTGGCGGACCGGTTTTTTAATAATAAAGACGCACGCTATCTATACGTCTTTATTTAGCGTTTCATAAAATTGAAGAACTCTTCATTGGTCTTGGTGGCTTTTAATTTGTCCAGCATGAACTCTATGGCTTGTATCTCATCCATCGGGTGCAGAAGTTTGCGAAGAATCCAGACTTTTTGCAGCAGACCCTGATCAATCATTAATTCTTCACGGCGGGTGCCGGACTTATTGATATCAATGGCCGGATATACACGTTTTTCTGCAATTCTGCGAGCCAGGTGGACTTCCATATTGCCGGTGCCCTTGAACTCCTCGTAGATGACTTCATCCATCTTGGAGCCGGTATCAACCAGGGCTGTAGCAATGATGGTCAGGGAACCGCCTTCAGTGACGTTTCTGGCGGCACCAAAGAATCGTTTCGGACGTTGCAATGCATTGGCATCAACACCCCCGGTCAAAACTTTGCCGGAAGACGGTGCCACCGTATTATAAGCGCGGGCCAGACGGGTAATTGAATCCAGCAGTATGACCACATCATGTTTGTGTTCGACCAGACGCTTTGCCCGTTCTATCACCATTTCCGCAACTTGAACATGGCGCGAGGCAGGTTCATCAAAAGTACTGGAAACGACCTCAGCATCCACAGACCGCTGCATTTCAGTAACTTCCTCAGGTCGTTCGTCGACCAGCAGGATGATCATCTTGCAGTCTTTATGATTGGCCCGGATGCTGCTCGCTATATTCTGCAGCATGATGGTCTTACCGGCTTTCGGCGGTGATACAACCAGTCCTCTCTGACCAAACCCGATGGGTGAAATGAGGTCAATAATACGTGAGGTAATGTCTTCAGTGCTGCCCGTGCCTCTTTCCAGGGTTGCCTGTCTGGTTGGGAATTCGGCAGTAAGGTTTTCAAACAGGATTTTGCTTTTGGCAGCATCAGGTGTTTCGTAGTTGATTTCTTCAACTTTTAACAAAGCAAAATAACGTTCACTTTCTTTAGGTGGACGGATTTTTCCCGACAACATGTCGCCGGTCCGCAGCGAGAAACGCCTGATCTGACTGGGTGAGACATAAATATCGTCCGGACCGGCCAGGTAAGAACAATCAGCGGATCGCAAGAAGCCAAAACCATCCTGCAGTATTTCCAGAACACCTGCGCCGTAAATACTTTCACCATTTTTTGCATGCGCTTTGAGGATAGAAAATATGACATCCTGTTTACGCGATCGGGCGACGCCCTCGAGTCCCATTTCGTTAGCTAATTCCTGCAGTTCGATAATGGGTTTTTGTTTTAAGTCTGTTAGATTCATGTTGTGCGCTTTATGGTTGGCGGACGTAGGTCCCGGGATGGATTAATAAGTTGATTCGATCAATAGGATTAGGTTTGTTAGTTGAATTGCGCGGTTTTCCACAGGATTGAATGCGAATTAATTTTCACATGACTGTTGATGACGTGTAACGATGCCGGGGTCAATGTGAGATCGGAATTCAGTTCGGGTGGGATACCCGCTACAGGTGACGCAAAATTAGCATGTTCGCTGTTCCGCGTCCAGCAAAAAAATAGAAAACTCTGAAGCCCGGCCACTGGTCATCGCAGCCGGGTCATTTGATCTCAGATGTTTTCTTCCACAAATGAAGTCAGCATGCCTTTGGATACGGCACCAACTTTGGTTGCCTGCACCTGGCCGTCTTTGAAAATCATCATGGTTGGAATGCCACGAATATTGTAGGTCATTGGTGTCTGACGATTTGAGTCAATGTCCATTTTGACAACTGTTAGCTTGCCGTCATATTCTTCCGCAAGCTCGTTTATCAAAGGTGCAATCATCTTGCAGGGTCCGCACCACTCTGCCCAGTAATCGATCAGGACCGGTCCGTCTGCATTTAGAACTTTTTGTTCAAAATCACTGTCCGTGACGTGAATAATTTTATCGCTCAATGTATTTCTCCAATGATTTACGTTATATCCGGACTGGTTTAAGGACGTCAGCACGGTTAATATGCCATATTCGGAATGCTGCTGTCTGAACACTTTAACTGGGGGTCTGGACAGAAACCGGACTCAATGCCTACCAATATAATTACCAGAGTGACAATTTCAAGGTGATTGTGGTTAATTTCAAGTCCATCTGCAAACAATAAATGAACCCGCCTGGAAATACGACCCGATAATGACCAAAAATGAATCAACCAATCCGCTGTCCGAAGTCTTGTTTACAAGTCTTGATCTGGATCCCAGAATCCTTGCTGGTCTTAAGGGTGCAAATTTTACGCATTGCACACCCATTCAGGCACTGACCTTGCCACTAGCACTCGAGGGAAATGATGTTGCCGGGCAAGCTCAGACTGGAACCGGAAAAACCGCTGCATTCTTATTGGTGGTGTTCAACCAATTATTGAAGCAGAAAAATACGGGATATGGGGCTAACCCGCGGTCATTGATTGTCGCCCCGACTCGTGAACTGGCCATTCAAATTCATCGTGACGCCTTGTCATTGGGTGCTGAAACCGGTCTCAAGTCGAGTCTTGCTTATGGCGGCGTTGATTATGAAAAACAACGCGCATCACTGCTTAGTGGTGTGGATATTCTAATTGGTACGCCTGGGCGGTTGATCGATTATTTTAAACAGAAGGTGTACGACCTGAAGCACATTGAAGTTGTTGTGCTTGATGAAGCAGATCGTATGTTTGATCTGGGTTTTATCGATGACATCCGTTTCGTATTACGCAGAATGCCCCCGCCGGCAGAACGCCAGTCAATGTTGTTTTCCGCTACCTTGTCGCACCGGGTTATGGAACTGGCCTATGAGCATATGAACAACCCGGAGACCTTGACGGTTCAGACTGAGAATGTCACTGCTGATCTTGTTGAACAAAAGGTTTTTTATCCAGCCAACGATGAAAAACTGTCACTCTTGATTGGTTTGATGAGAACGCTGGGAGCTCATCACAGCATGGTATTTACCAATACGCGTGCGGCCGCGGATCGGGTCGGCAGAACCTTGAATGCCAATGGGATTTCAGCTGCCGTCATCTCCGGTCGTGTCCGTCAGGAACAGAGGCAAAAACTTTTGAAGCGCTTCCATGACGGTGATATTCCGGTGCTGGTGGCTACTGACGTTGCCGCAAGAGGGTTACACATCCCTGATGTGACACATGTGTTCAATTTCGATTTACCGCAAGACGCACCTGACTATGTGCATCGGATTGGACGTACAGCCCGTCTTGGTGCGAAAGGTGACGCGATAAGTTTTGCCTGCGAAGATTACGCTTTTTATCTGCCTGAAATTGAAGAATATATTGGTTATGCGATCGACACAGATTCGGCTGACGCAAATTTAATGCCGGAGATCATCATTCCACCTGCACCGAAACGTGACAAGCCGCATAAACATTCCGGCAGTCGGTCTAATTCAGGGCGGCAGAATAAGGGCCGCAACAGCAGACGATAGATCATCTACCCATGATAAGATTTGATCGGGTAAGCAAACTCTATCCAGGCGGTAGTCGCGCACTTGCAGATGTCAGCTTTCACATTGAGCCTGGCAGCATGGTCTTTCTGACAGGTCACTCTGGTGCCGGAAAAAGTACGGTGTTACGTCTGATCATGATGTTGGAACGTGCCAGTCGGGGTCAGGTGATTGTTAACCGGAGGAACCTGAGCGATTCCCCGGATAGATTGGCACCATTTGTGCGGCAAAGCACCGGCATGATCTTTCAGGATCACAAACTTCTCAAGGACAAAACTGTATCGGACAATGTGGCCCTGCCATTGATGATTGCGGGTTTGAAGTATTCGGATATCCGTAAGCGGGTGCGCGCGGCCCTGGATAAAGTCGGTTTGCTTGATAAAGAGAAAGCCTTGCCACTGACATTATCCGGAGGCGAACAACAGCGGGTAGGTATTGCCCGGGCAATTGTGTCTATGCCACCTTTACTTCTGGCGGATGAACCTACCGGTAACCTTGATCCGGGCTTGTCCCGCGAATTATTTACACTGTTTGAGAGAATCAGCGAACACGGCGCGACCGTGTTGATCGCAAGTCATGACCTGGAGTTGATCCGCCAGACACGTAAAAGAGTGTTGATATTGTCCAATGGCCGGCTTGCTGATGACATTCCGGCGAGTGATGGCCAATGATATCCGATGCTTGGGTCAGGCAAATGCGTCGCAAAAACAGGGCCTGGTTACGCCGGCATAGTTACAGTTTTTTTTCCAGCCTGGGTGTCTTGATCAATCACAAGATTGGCACCCTGATGACGGTACTGGTTCTGGGTATCGCAATGTTTTTGCCGCTGGGTTTATACATCACCCTGAGCAATCTTGAGGGCATGGATTTACGTCAGGATGAGTGGAGTGCTGTCACGGTATTTTTTAAGTCCGGCACGACCAAGGGCGAAGTCAAGCGGGTTGCGGATGAATTAGATAGAAATTTGAATCCGAAGGCTGTTGTGATTGTAAGTCCGGATGAAGGTATGGCCGATTTTCGAGAAGCTTCGGGTTTTGGCGACTCGTTGGATATGCTGGAAGAAAATCCGTTGCCCTGGGTTTTGCAAGTCAGTCCCAAGCAAGGTCCAACTGAACAGGTTGAAAAGCGAGTGGGTGAACTGACCAGTTTTCTTCAAGATATAGATAGTATTGAAGTTACCCAGTTTGATTATAAATGGCTGCAAAGACTGGGTCGTATGATGGAACTGGGGCAGGCCGCTGTTACCGTTCTCATTCTTCTTTTTGGGCTCGCCGTGGTGGTTGTTGTTGCCAATACCATACGTTTGGATGTGGCGTCTCATGCAGAGGAAATTGAGATACTGGCTCTCATTGGCGCCGGCAATGCATTTGTACGCCAACCCTTTTTGTACACAGGTCTATGGTATGGATTTATGGGCGGACTGTTGGCGGTTCTATTACTGGGTTTGACCATGTTGTATCTCGGACGACCGCTGGGGCTTTTGCTGGAAACTTATGGGACCACTTTCAGTTTACGTGGTCTCGGTGTTAGCAGTACGCTTTGGGTATTGTTTGTAGGTGGATTGCTGGGCTGGTTAGGCGCATGGATTTCTGTCCAGCGCTATCTCAGGCGCCTTAAGGTAGGCGGGCGACTTGGGCGATAATAAACAATCCGCGCGCGGAACAATTTACACAATTGATTGTCTCATNCGNCAGTTATGAATATTGCAAAGCAGGCCGGTGGTGGTATGACCAAAAGGAAATGCCATGCGGTTGTTTTGTCTTGATCTGCACCCTAAGTGCTGAAACACGAATTTGATGATGCTATACTAACAGGCTTGCCTAAAGGAGGTTACATGAGTACAACACTTGTTCCCAGCCATTTGATGGTACCTGCGGGTACCGGCAGCCTGGATGCGTATGTTCAGGAAGTGAATAAAGTTCCGATGCTAACGCTTGAGGAAGAGAAAAATCTGGCGCAAAAGTATTTGGAGGAAGGTGATTTGGACGCGGCGCGGCGTCTGGTACTTGCACACCTCCGTTTTGTCGTACACGTGGCCAAGGGTTATGGTGGTTATGGTTTGCAGCTGGGTGACCTTATACAGGAAGGCAATATTGGCCTGATGAAGGCCGTTAAACGATTTGATCCTACGCGCGAGGTTCGCCTGGTTTCGTTTGCTGTGCACTGGATACGTGCGGAAATGCATGAGTTTATTTTGCGTAACTGGCGTATTGTAAAAGTGGCCACAACAAAGGCCCAACGTAAATTATTTTTCAACCTGCGCAAATCCAAAAAGCGGCTCGGTTGGCTCAACATGGAAGAAGTCAATACGGTTGCAGAGGATCTGGGTGTCAAACCCGAAGTAGTGTTGGAGATGGAGTCACGTCTTTCAGGTCAGGATATTGGTTTTGATTTGTCTGCTGATTCGGATGATGATGACAGACCTTATGTATCCCCTTCGGCTTATTTGGTTAGCAAGTCGAATGGCCCTGAGGACAGTCTCGAAGCTTCAAATACGCAGGATCATCAGCACAACCTGTTATATCAGGGTCTGGGTGAACTGGACGAACGCAGCCAGGATATTATTCGCAGCCGCTGGCTGTCAGATGACAAGGCTACTTTGCAAACGTTGGCTGATCGCTACGGTGTTTCTGCTGAACGTGTCCGCCAGTTGGAAGTCAATGCGATGAACAGGATCAGGGCGAGTTTCAGCGCCTGAGTCTTCATTCTATAAAATGAAAAGGCCTCCTTTTTTTGGAGGCCTTTTTTTTAAACAACTAATTGTCAATGATTGATCAGACAAGATCAGGAATCAGTATGTTCCTGTTGCCATTGTTCCGGCAAAGGGCAACTGCAAAACAGGTTCCTGTCACCATAGACATTATCAATACGGTTTACCGCCGACCAGAACTTGCTCTGCCATTGTTCCGGTGCCGGAAAAGCAGCAGTTTCCCTGCTATAGGGATGATTCCAGTCTCCAACCAAATCGAGCTGTGTGTGTGGTGCATTCACCAAAGGGTTGTCATCTTTGTCCATCTGATTGGTTTCAATCGCTAAGATTTCACGGTGTATGGCCAGCATGGCATCGCAGAACCGGTCTATTTCGTAAAGTGATTCGCTCTCTGTAGGTTCAATCATCAATGTGCCCGGTACGGGAAATGACATGGTTGGGGCATGGAAGCCATAATCGATCAGGCGTTTGGCCACATCTTCTTCGCTCACACCACTTGTCTGTTTGAAAGGTCGCAGATCAATAATGCACTCATGAGCAACACGACCATTGGGACCGGTGTAAAGAACAGGAAAGACCGCTGACAGCCTGTGAGCGATGTAGTTCGCGTTGAGTATGGCGACCTGGGTCGCTTTTTTCATGCCTTCACGCCCCATCAACGCTATGTATGTCCAGGTAATGGGCAATATGCCGGCACTGCCCCATGGAGCAGCTGCTATTGCGCCGTTTGCGGCATGGGGCCCAGGAATTTTGACCACTGAATGACCGGAAAGGAACGGCGCCAGGTGTGAGCCGGTGCAGATGGGGCCGATGCCAGGTCCACCGCCGCCGTGTGGGATACAAAATGTCTTGTGCAGGTTCAAATGTGACACATCCGCACCAAACTTGCCCGGTGCCGCACATCCAACTAAGGCGTTCAAATTTGCGCCATCAAGGTAAACCTGACCGCCAAATTGATGCGTGATATCACATATTTCGGTGATTTTTTGTTCAAATACACCGTGCGTTGAAGGGTAGGTGATCATTAAAGCAGAAAGTGCCGGTGCATATTTTTCGGCTTTTTCGCGCAGGTCCTCAATATCCACATTACCGTTATCGTCACATTTAACAATCACAATTTTCATGCCTGCCATGGCGGCGCTCGCCGGATTAGTGCCATGTGCTGAGGATGGAATCAGACAAATATTGCGATGCCCTTCATTCCTTGATTCATGCCAGGCTTTAATTGCCAGCAGGCCCGCATATTCACCCTGGGATCCAGCATTGGGTTGAAGTGATACGGCATCATATCCTGTGCAAGCAATCAGCATTTCTTCAAGTTCGCGAAATAACTGTTGATAACCCCTGGTTTGTTCAGTTGGTGTAAATGGATGCAAGTCAGAAAATTCGGGCCAGGTGATAGGTATCATCTCCGTCGTCGCATTCAGTTTCATTGTGCAGGAACCAAGAGATATCATCGCATGAGTTAATGAAAGATCTTTGTTTTCAAGTCGCTTGATATAACGAAGCATCTCAGTTTCTGAATGGTAACGGCTAAAAACAGGGTGTTGCAGAAAATGGCTTCTACGCCGCATATGGTCGGGTATGGATGTAAACTCAGGTTCAAGTGATTGGTCCACGGCGGTTAAATCTTCGGTTTTGTTACCTTTTGCAAATACGCTCCAAAGCTTAACAATATGCTCACGCGTGGTTTTTTCATTGACGCTGATACTCACACCGCCATTGCCTTTGTAAATGTTGATACCGGCATCCTGTGCCGCAGTATAAATTGACATTGCCTGCTCATCGGGAAGATGAAAGGTGACGGTATCAAACCAGGCTTGATTAGCCGTTTCGTATCCCAGATGTTTGAGTCCCGTGACCAGCAGGCTCGCCAGACGGTTAATACGCCTGGCTATGCGCGTCAGGCCGTCGGCGCCATGATATACAGCGTACATACTTGCCATCACCGCTAACAAGGCCTGTGCAGTACAAATATTGCTGGTCGCATGGTCACGACGAATGTGTTGTTCCCTGGTTTGCAACGCCATTCTCAGGGCCGGTTTGCCCTGACGATCCCTGGAAACGCCAATGATGCGACCGGGGACTGAACGCTTAAAATCATCCCGTGTAGCAAAAAAAGCCGCGTGAGGGCCGCCAAAACCCATCGGAACACCAAAGCGCTGTGAAGTGCCAACAACAACATCAGCGTCCATCTCGCCGGGCGACTTCAACAAAACGAGACTCATCAGGTCAGCGGCGACTACAACCAGTGCCCCACTTTCATGCGCGGTGCTGATCAATGGTGCAATATCATTGATTGCACCGTCAGCGGTCGTGTAATGCAGCAGAACGCCAAAAAAATCACCGCTACAGAGGGCTTCAGCAGGATTGCCGACGACCACCTCAAAACCAAAATGACTGGCGCGTGTGCGCAATACATCTATTGTTTGTGGCAAGGTACCCTGATCGACAAAAAACCGCATGCTGTTGTTTTTGCGATTGATGCGCTTGAACATCGCCATCGCCTCAGCAGCCGAAGTGGCCTCGTCCAACAGGGAGGCATTGGACAATTCCATACCGGTCAAATCGCAGATCATTTGCTGGAAATTCAGAATGGCCTCCAGGCGGCCTTGTGAGATTTCTGCCTGGTAAGGTGTGTATGCGGTGTACCAGCCGGGATTTTCCAAAATATTGCGGAGAATCACGGTTGGTGTAATGGTGTCGTGATAACCCATGCCAATCATGCTGTGCTTCAGAATGTTGAGGGCAGCGATGTCACGCAGTTTACTGAGGGTTGCGGCTTCACTTTGCGCCTCTGGCAGGGCCAATGGCCCGGCCAATTGGATAGAGCGGGGAAGCGTGCTCTCTATCAGGGCTTCCAGTGAATCAAATCCCAGTGCATCGAGCATGAGACTGATCTGTGTATCATCCGGTCCAATATGTCTGCGGATGAATGCCGCATGATTTTCCAAATCTAACAATGGCGATTTTGCAGTATTGTCAGCTTGGTTGAATTCAATTGGCATTTCAAGACTCGTCTTTGGCTGTGGGAGGGAAAGCGCATTTTACGCTTATTAAAATTTGTTGAAAACCGGCTTAAAGCAATAGATTCATGTAGTGATCGACCAGTAAAAATATAAACAAAACCATCAGGTAAGTGATGGAAAAAGCAAATGTGTACATGGGTAACAGAATGTCTTTACTTATCATCATGCGCATGGCATACCACAAAAAACCGAGGTTTAGTACGCTGACACCGGCGAGGTAGATCACGCCACTCATGTGGGTGAGATAGGGCAAGGTCGTGACAATAACCAGTAAGACGGTGTAAAGCAAAATCTGTAAACGGGTAAAGTCCACTCCATGAGTCACCGGGAGCATGGGTATGTCCACCAAGGCATATTCATCTTTGCGGTAAATGGCGAGCGCCCAAAAATGTGGTGGAGTCCAGACAAATATGATCAAAAATAATAATAAAGCCTGCGGATCAAGGCTGCCAGTAACGGCAGTCCAGCCCAGAACAGGTGGAGCGGCGCCTGCAGCGCCGCCAATCACTATGTTTTGGGGAGTGGCGCGTTTTAACCAGATGGTATAAACAATTGCATAGCCGATCAAAGACAGGAATGTCAGCAAGGCAGTCAGAGAATTGACCCACAAAACCAGTATCGCCATGGCGAGCAAACCGAGTAACAAGGCAAATATAAAGACATTACGTTCTGTCAGTTTGCCGCTGGCAAGTGGTCGGCGCTTTGTGCGTGCCATTTTCGCGTCAATTTGATGGTCGAGCAAATGATTAATGGCCGCAGCTGAAGATGCAGCAAGTCCGATACCCAGCGTACCAGCCAGGAAAGGGATGAGGGGTGGCCAACCAGGAACAGCCAGGAACATACCAACAACTGCCGTGAAAACCAGCAGAATTACCACGCGTGGTTTGCACAGTTCAAGGTACTGATAAAAAGTAATGGACACTGCGTTAATGAACTCTGGTAGATGTCTTGTTGAGTAAGCTCAGTAGGGTCGCGAGCAAAAGTGCTGCACCTGCATTATGAGCGACCGCATTTGGCAACGGCAAATAGAGTGCTACATTTAGAATGCCAATTGTGAATTGGGCAAGGACCAGGCCCATCAAAACCTGGCCGCCGGTACGCAACCGCGGAATCTTGAGTAGCCGGAAAGACAGCGTGATTAATACCAATANGGTCACAACNGCACCTATACGGTGGACAAGGTGTATNGCAATTCGTGACTTCTGNTCCAATANACCNCCCTCGTAGTCCACACCGACTTCACGCCACAGGATAAACCCTTCCNTGAAATTGGCATCCGGCCACCATTGACCACCACACGTTGGGAGGTCGGGACACGCGAGGGCCGCATAATTGGCNCTGGTCCAGCCGCCCAATGCGATTTGTATACCCAGTATTACGATTGCGGCAAAGATGGGTTCGCGCATTCTACGAATAGCGATGTTCGGCTTATCTGTGAGTTGCTTGCCGCTGGAGAACAGTAACCACAGGATAAGAGAAAAGCTCGTTAGTCCGCCAAGAAGATGTGCCATCACAATAATGGGTTTCAGCTTTAACGTGACTGTCCACATCCCCAACAGGGCTTGAAAAATAATGAATATGACCAGGATTGTGGTCAATAGCCTGAATTTGCGGTTTGGCTCGGGACCGCGCCAGCTTAACCAACTCATTGCGAAAACCAGAAGAACGAGGCTGCCAGCAAGATANCGGTGAACCATTTCCCGCCAGGCTTTGTTTGACTCAAAAGGNCGCTCNGGAAACGCCTGGTTAGCTGTTGAGATTTCTTCNACGGCATTGGGCCAGGTAAGTTGGCCATAACAGCCTGGCCAGTCCGGGCAACCNAGNCCCGCGTGAGACAGCCGNACCCATGCGCCCAGCACAATGACACAGAAAGCAANAAGGGCAGCAATCATGGCCAGTCTGTGCATGGTCTGGGTCATTTTACGCCCTCCTGATCGGACCATTTTAGCAATCGCTTGAGATCTTTGTGTATATCTGCCGGATCGGCACTGGCCTGGTAGGCGAGTATTACATTGTGCATCGGATCGAGTACATAGGTATGGATATTATCTGAAACCTTTAGATCTGCTGCTATATTTGCATTGATGGTGTCCAATGAGGTTAACGCAGTATGGCCAGAATCCCATACAAAATTAAACTCCGGATATATCGCTTCCAGACTGGCCCGCAGTGCAGGCTCAGTTTGTTTATCACTAAGCAAGGTAATCGCCAGATGATCACCATTTCTGCCTACGGCCCGGTGAATTTGTCGCAATGAAGTTACGCTTTCAATGCACGCTTGATCACAGGGTTGGTCCAGTACATAAAGAATCAGCCATTTTCCATCAATACTTTGTGTTTCATTTAGCGATAGATGAACGGGTGGTTGTACAAGAACGCCAAGGTTTTTTAATCCACTGGGCTGATATTGCCACCACGAGGCGCGCATCAATATAACCAGCAGCACCGGGCCAAAAAAAAGCGCAAATATGCCAATTAGGGTAAATTGCTGACGGGATAGGCTCATTTGCTATTTCCTGATGGTTTTCTAAAGCCCAGATAAACCCACATTACAACACAGGCTGCTAAAAGTGCAAACCATTGAAAAGCATATGCGCGGTGTCTGCCGGAACTCATAAATACGGGCTTCCATTCACGCCCGTCAAATCCGCTTGATTCAGATTCTGACAATTGTATCACCCAGTTTTCGAGTGGCGTTGCCAGTGATCCGGATATGTCCGACAGGTTCAGATACGTCACCAACTGAGGCCAGTGTTCTGGTTCGAGCTGGTCGGCTGAGCCGAGTACCAAACCCGGTACGGGCAGTGTGTTGAGCATTCCATTTAATACAATTTCATGCTGCGGGGTGGGTACTTCAGGCATGGTTTTTCGATCTGGAGCGAGGGGCAGCCAACCTCTGTTTACCAGTATGGCTGTGCCATTTTCGGTATAAAAAGGTGTAAACACATAAACTCCAGAACGCCCTTGCCAGATCTGATTATCCAGCAGGATATGGCGGCGTGTATCATAGTGGCCGCTTACTTGAAGCCGGGAAAATCGACTGCCTTGTGATATGGCTGTTTCAAGTGACAGATTTTCGGCTGTTTGATGCTGCCGCTCTATTGTTTCTTTCTCCAAAGCACGATTTTCCTGCCACGTCCCCAACGTCGCAAAAAGGCAAGCCAACAGGAATAAAACCAGCGTCGCCGATTTTGTTGGATAGAATGACTTGAATACTTTTGGAAGCATATCTACTCTAGGCTTTTCCACACTGGAATTCAGACATGTTGGTCAAAGCTGTCATTATTTTATTCCTGCTCATCATTCTTTATTCTTTAGGGTCAGCATTTGTATTCATGGTCAAAGACCAGGGAAAGGGTGAACGTACGTTACATCGATTGATGTGGCGGATTGGTCTGTCCCTGTTTTTGCTCTTGCTTCTCTACGTCATGTACCAAATGGGCTGGATTGAACCTTCTGGCGGTCCGGTCAGATATGGTGCAGGAGGATATTAATCTCTTTATCGGCTGATTATAAAGCTTTCTAAATTAACAAAGCCCGCGGATTTGCGGGCTTTGTCGGAAGGCTCTTTCCGGAACCGGCTTAAAGTATATAAACAAAAATAAACAAGCCGAGCCAGACTACGTCTACAAAATGCCAGTACCAGGCAACTGCTTCAAATGCGAAATGATGATTGGGCTTAAAGTGCCCTTTCATGCTGCGGACCAGGATGACGGTAAGCATGATGGCGCCAAGGGTAACGTGCATGCCATGAAAACCGGTTAGCATAAAAAATGTCGCACCATAAATGCCGCTGCCGAGGGTCAGACCGAGCTCGGTATAAGCTTCATAATATTCGTATATCTGAAACCCGACGAAGGTAAAACCCAATGCAACCGTCGCTGCCAGCCACAGCACCAATAATTTACGGTGTTCATTCTTCAGTGCATGGTGGGCCAGGGTAACGGTGAGGCCGGATGTCAAAAGAATAAGGGTGTTTAAAAAAGGTATTCCGAACGCGGGGATGGTTTTGAATTCACCACCGATATTGCCGGGGCCATTGGTTGGCCATACCGGCATATAACCTTGCCACAAAACTTCATTGGTTGATGCACCTGATCCTTCACCGCCGAGCCATGGCACCGCCAGCGCCCGAACATAAAATAAGGTGCCGAAAAAAACCGCGAAAAACATCACTTCGGAGAAGATGAACCAGGTCATGCCAAGGCGGAATGACCCATCTACCTGGTCGTTGTACATTCCTGCTTCGCTTTCACGTATGACGGTACCGAACCAACCGAACATCATGTAAATAATGATTGCCATCCCCAGCCAGAATGTCCACTGCGCGGCTGGCGAACCGTTCATCCAGTTGGCCGCGCTGGCCAGCATGGTGATCATCCCCAATGAGCCTACGATCGGCCATTTGCTGCCGTGGGGGACGTAATAGGAATCTTCAGCGTGTGTTGCCATGTTAAGTTCTCATTTTCCTAGTTATTAATGATGTGCCATGCGATTCGACGGCTCATAACCATGACGGTAGAAGGTGTAGGACAATGTAATGTCCTTTATATGCTCCGGCAGGTCAGCTTTTACGTAAAAATAGACAGGCATATCCTTGCTTTCATTGGCAGCCAGGGTTTGCTCTGTAAAGCAAAAACACTCGGTTTTAACAAAATACAAACTGGCCTCAGGCGGACTTACGTTATAAGTCGCCTGGCCGGTGATTGAGTCGTTCCCGAAATTCTTCGCCACGTACAGCGCCTTGCTTGGTACGCCAAGGTTATATTCGCTGACGTTACCTTTTGCCTTAAATTCCCAGGGTAACGACGAGTTGACACTGGCATCAAAACGGATATTGACGACCCGATCTGAGGCAACCGCCTGATCGTTATTTTCGGATATCTGGATGGCACGACCACCAAGACCGGTAACCTGGCACAAAACACTATATAGCGGCCACAAAGCGAAGCCAAAACCGAACATGCCAACAGCCACCAGGATCAGGCGTCTGGTTGTCTTACGGTTTTTCTGTTTCAGATCCATATCAGCGCCCTATGACCGCAGAACCAATGAATGTTGCAAAAATCGCCAAGGCAATGATGCCCAGTACCCAGGCGGTTTTAACCGCATTGGCACGTTTGTGCAGAAGTTCGTCTGATTGATGATTTTCATTCATTGTTGATATCCAGCCTAATCCGCGCGGCTAAGTGCGTTACAGGTCACTTCGGGTGGTGTATTGAAGCTGTGGTAAGCCGGTGGAGAATCGAGGGTCCACTCCAGGCCCCTGGAGCCTTCCCAAACCCGGGCCGTAGCCTTGACCTTGCTTCTGAAGGCACAATGCCAAACGATACCCACGAAAATCAACTGTGTCGCACCGAAGGCAAAACCACCAATTGAAGAAAGCATGTTGAAATCAGCAAACTGTGGCGAATAGTCGGGGATTCTGCGTGGCATACCGGCCAGTCCAAGGTAGTGCTGCGGGAAAAACAATACGTTGACAAAAATTGCCGACAGCCAGAAATGGATTTTGCCCCATTTTTCAGAATACATATTGCCGGTGAATTTGGGTAACCAGTAATAGGTTGCCGCCATCAGCGCAAATACGGCACCTGGAACCAATACGTAGTGGAAATGTGCGACCACGAAGTAGGTGTCGTGGTACTGGAAGTCCGCAGCAGTGATTGCCAGCATCAACCCGGACAAACCACCGATGGTAAACAGCACAACGAAGCCGATGGCAAACAGCATCGGGGTTTCAAAAGTCATCGAGCCCTGCCACATGGTGCTGACCCAGTTAAACACCTTCACGCCGGTTGGCACAGAGATCAACATGGTTGCATACATGAAAAACAGCTCGCCCTGCAATGGCATGCCCACGGTAAACATGTGATGTGCCCAAACAATAAACGACAGGAAAGCGATGGTTGCCGTCGCATAGACCATTGAGGCATAACCAAACAGTGGTTTACGCGAAAAGGTCGGTAGTATTTCTGAGATAACACCGAAAGCCGGTAAAATCATAATATAAACTTCAGGGTGTCCGAAGAACCAGAAAATATGCTGGAACATCACCGGGTCACCGCCGCCGGCCGCATTGAAGAAGTTGGTGCTGAAAAAGTGATCAGTCAGCAACATGGTGACCGCGCCGGCGAGCACTGGCATTACCGCAATGAGCAGGAAGGCCGTGATCAGCCAGGTCCAGACAAACATCGGCATACGCAACAAGCGCATACCCGGTGCGCGCATATTGAAGATTGTCGCAATGATATTGATCGAACCCATGATCGAGGAAACGCCCATCATATGCACGGCAAAGACCACAAATGCGAAACTGGTACCTGTTTGCAGAACCAGAGGCGGGTAAAGGGTCCAGCCCGCAGCCGGTCCGCCAGAATCCATGAACAGAGTGGATAGCAGCATTGTGAAAGCAAACGGGAGAATCCAGAAGCTCCAGTTATTCATCCGTGGCAGGGCCATGTCAGGCGCCCCGATCATCATCGGGACCAACCAGTTTGCGAACCCAACCCAGGCAGGCATAACGGCGCCAAATACCATGATCAAAGCGTGCATGGTTGTCATTTGATTGAAAAAATCAGGTTCAACCAGTTGCAGCCCGGGCATAAATAATTCTGCCCTGATGACCATCGCCATGGATCCGCCGATCATGAACATAGCCAACGAAAAAATCAGATATAGCGTACCGATATCCTTGTGATTGGTTGTAAATAACCAGCGGTCAAGGAAACCGGTGGGTTTGTGGTCGCCATGATCGTGAGCATCATGGCTGCCATCAACGTCTGCGTGGATTACTTCGGTAGTCATTGTGCTGTTCCCTGTTTATTACCTTGAGACTTTTCAGCCAGTTGTTCTTTAACCCAGGTTTCAAATTCTGCCTCAGGCAGAGCAATGACGACGATGGGCATAAAGCCGTGATCTTTACCGCACAATTCAGCACACTGCCCGCGGTAGGTACCTGGTTTGTCAATATTGGTCCAGGCTTCATTGACAAAGCCCGGAATTGCATCTCTCTTCCAGCCTAGAGCTGGTACCCACCATGAATGAATTACATCATCTGCAGTGATCAGAAACTTGATTTTCTTACCTATTGGCAACACTAGCGGGCGATCAACATCGAGCAGGTAGTTGTCAACGCTTTCGGGGGCAACACCTGAGTTTAACTGGCGGGCGGCGTTAGATTTTGCTGCGAGACTCGAGATAAAACTGATGTCCTGATCCAGGTATTCGTATTTCCATCGCCACTGAAAGCCAGTAATTTTAACTGTCATCTCGGCACCTGATGAATCTTCCATACGCACCAGTGCCGTGGTCGCGGGAACCGCCATCACGACCAGGATCAGTACCGGTATGATGGTCCAGACGATCTCAGCTTTCGTGGAATGGCTGAATTTTGCAGCCTGGTGTCCGCGGGATTTTCTATGCAACACGATTGATGTAAACATGACGGTGAATACACCAATGCCAATCACCACACAAATCCACAAAACAATCATGTGCAGGTCGAAGTGATCTGCACTTTGTTGCGTCACACCCCGCGTCATATTAATTTCGTTGCCGGTTAATGCGGGCGCGACCAGTATTAACCAGGTGGCCGCAATAATAGCCGCCAATACGGCCAGGGCGACGATGATTGTATTTTCTTTCTTCATGAAAACTCAGGCCTCAAGATAATTTCATTGTGTTCCAGAAGTGCATTTCTGTAAGAAACACTTCCCCACAAACGGTGAATCCAAAAAATATTTACACGTTTACAATCACTTGCTAACGCGTCCAAATATACGATATTCAGTTTGCAATCAGAACTTTTTGGTTTTCTATATTATAAATTACTAACGTTAACCGATCATTGTAGCTTTGCTGCTATTATCACGGCAAGACTTACAAATATTTATTTTGTATCTGTTTGACCAGTCTGTCATCGAATCTCGTCGGCCTGGTCGTATTGCTCTTTCAGTGCTTGGACTTGGCGCGTTGGGTGGCTAAACTTATATGTCCGGTTCGAGTCTGTTATGTGCGTGGCAGCGCACGATTTGCTATCAATACTGAGGGTCTGAAACATGTATTTGCGCTATTTTGGGCTCAATGAAATGCCATTTTCAATTACCCCCGATCCGGCTTTTGTTTTTTTGAGTCCGCGTCATCGTGATGCACTGGCACACCTGATGTACGGTATTGGTAAAGGTGGCAGTGGTGGTTTTGTCCAATTAACCGGTGAAGTCGGGACCGGTAAGACGACATTGTGCCNGTGTCTGCTGGAGCAAATCCCGGCTGGAACACGGATTGCACTGTTGCTCAATCCGCTGGTCACCCCCCGAGAGTTATTAGCAGCGGTCAGCGAAGAACTTGGAATCGATATCAGTGGGTCCATAGATAGTACCCGTTTGCTGGTGGACGGACTGAACCAGTATTTGCTCGCTGCACATGAGCGTGGTGAGCGTGTTGTTGTTGTTATTGATGAAGCTCAGAACCTGAGTCCGGAGGCACTGGAGCAGGTCAGGCTGCTGACCAACCTCGAAACCAGTAAAGAAAAACTCCTGCAAATTGTCCTTTTGGGTCAGCCTGAATTGAGGGAGTTATTGCAGCGTCGTACCCTGCGTCAGTTGGCTCAACGGATTACCGCGCGTTACCATCTGAGCCCGTTGGGTCCGAAAGACGCCCACCTGTACATCCGGCATCGTATGCAGGTTGCAGGCGCACAGCGAAACCCGTTTCGCCGGAGTGCGATGAACGCACTGTATCAACGCTCACAAGGTATACCCCGGCTGATTAATATCATTGCCGACCGGTCGCTGATAGCGGCCTTCGCGAAGGAACGCATGGACGTAACGGCCGCCATGGTGCATGAAGCTGCCAATGAGGTGCAACTAGGTGAACGGCAGGTTAAACGGGTTCGTTGGCCGTTGTTGATGGGTGCAAGTGCGCTGGTGGCTATTGCAGTGCTGGCAGTGGCAACTTTGAGTGATTTCCGTTTCCCGGTCGAAGTAGACGATGTGCAGACAGATGATATCGTTTTACCGGTGGTGGATGAGCCAGTGTTACAAGCCGAGATTATCCCGTCGGTGGTTCAAGATCCGCCAGTGGACCTGATTGAGCCAGAGATAGTTGCGGCGCTGGTTGCCTCTTGGTTGGATGATCATCAGCAGGTGGTTTGGCAGGGATTCGCCGAATTGTGGGGTCAACCTGGTGCTGCCTTTGCCATCCAGGCAGCCTGTACCGGTCACGACAGCCTGGGTTATGCCTGTCTGCGAGACCAGGGAAACTGGTCTAAAATTGGCCGGCTTGGATTGCCGGTAGTGCTGGTGTTACAAGAGGAAACCCCGTCCTATCTTCTATTACAGGGTATGGATGCCGACCGCCTGTTAGTGGGAACCCCAGACCAGTTGATCACTGTATCGAGAGAATCGGTCGAGTCAAGTTGGCTCGGAACTTACCTGGTAGCGTGGCCCCAGGCAACGGGATGGCCGCCTTTCATTGGACGGGGAGACAAGGGCCCCGCAGTGGCAACAATAATGGAAATGGCGACGCGGGTCGATGTGCCGTACCATGGTGACCCGGTGTTTGATGCTGCGTTTGAACTCTGGTTGAAAAATTTTCAGATTCGAAATGGCCTGGAAGCAGATGGTATCGTAGGCCGTAATACCTTGCTTCATTTGATGACGGCATCAATCGAAGAACCAAAACTTTTACGCACTTGGGATTAAAAATAGGGCCCGCTAATTATGTCCATACTTCTTGATGCACTAAGAAAGTCGGAAAAGAACCAGCACTTGCATGAAACGCCCACCATACACACAGATGATCAGTCTGGCGCTGTTTCCGAACCACTGCGGGCGGTGCCATTAGCCTTATTACTGGTTTGTGCCCTGTTTGTGAGTGGCTGGT
>BS_KBA_SWE02_21mDRAFT_10000204_pt1 | contig 21196 bp, 19 predicted proteins | sample BalSeasSWE02_21m_FD_9196 | JGI IMG/M metagenome (IMG submission 9196)
GATTTTTCACGGACAATATCTCCGATACGACCCATCATGCCAAACTGCCCAAGCACAGAATTCCCTAAAGAAGCAGGCAGGAACTCCGGGTCAAGTCTTTTAGGACCGCCTGATCCAATGACGAGGTCACTTTGGGATTTGCCCAGGATGTGGACACGCTGGGTTTTACTTTTTTTGAGCGGGCTGTAGGCTGGTAAGTCAGGTGCATCGATTTGAGTTGGATTTTCCCAATCGCCCAGAACACGCTGAACTTGTGAAACGGCAACTTCAGGATCAATTGCCCCGACGATCGAGATCACCATACCTTTTGGACCATAATGCGAGCTGTGAAAATCCATTAAATCCTGGCGGGTGATGGATTGGATTGTTTCAGGAAAACCATCTTCCGGCCGGCTGTAAGGGTGGCCAGCAAAAAGGATCTGGTCAAAGGTGAGCGAAGCCATCTCGCCGGTATCCTGGGCGCGTATGGATAGCCCTGTTAGAAATTGTGCCCGTAGTTTCTCCACCTGGTCAGGGTCGAATGATGGCTGGCGTAGACCCTCTGATAACAGATCGAGCAAAAGGGGCAAGTCTTCAGCCAGGCAACGACCACTAAAGCTGGCTGTATGGGTGCCAGAGCTAATTCCAAGATTGGCTCCAGAAGATTCCATGGCATTATGGATACCCTGAAAATCACGGGTCAGGCTGCCGCGCATTAACATCATGGCCGTAAAATTTGCCAATCCTTGTAATTCATCCGTATCGAACAGGCTTCCGGCAGGCAGATAACCGGAAATTACTACAGATGGGCTATTAAAATTGGAGCGACCAAGGATCGTGATCCCATTGGTGGACTTAAAGCGATTAATATCACCAGGACCCGGCAGGGAATGTTTCGATAAAGTTTTCATGGTAACTATGATACCTTCCCGTCTGGCAGATACGTACCTACCAGACGCTTTTGGGGAAGAAGCCAGGTTTGGGCAACCCTTTGTATATCTTCTGAGGTCACATTGGCTAATTTATCCAGATAGTTTTCAAACCATTGATATTCTGAAAACATTTCAGAAAAACCAAGCCAGGCAGCCTGATTGGTTATGCTCTCGGTGCCGTAAGCAAATATAGCCCGGGCTTGTTTGATGGCGCGCTGGATATCCTCGACAGGAATTTGTTCATCCTGGATGCGTTTAATTTCAGCATCGAAAGCAACCAGCGAATCCTCATAGTTCTTATTTGGATGGATCGTGATAGTGGTCGCGTATAGGAATGGATCAATTGTCACTTGACCGCTTCCAAAGACACCTACCGCCAGATCTTTTTCGACGAGTGAGCGATATAGCCTGGATGTTTTGTTGGAAATACCACCGCCACTAAAAGCGCTGGGGTTGCTGGGGCCGCTCAAAAGGCTGTCCAAAACCATGAAAGGGAATAGATCGGGGTCGTTCGCAGACGGGAATCGATATGCGATTTGAAGATAGGTTGTTTCACCAGGTCCTTCAATACTAAAGCGATGTTCACCGCGGGCTGAAGGTTCGGGGCGGTTCAGGCGGTTCGGGGTTTGCCCTGATGGGATATCTTCATAGAGGGTGCGAATGCGGTCCAACATAGTCTTGCTGTTGAAGTCGCCTGCCAATGCAAGAACAGCGTTGTTTGGAGTGTAATAGGTGCGATAATGATCGTAAAGGTTATCGCGAGTAATTGAATGGAGATCCGCCATATCTCCGATGACTTCATGATGATAGGGATGAACCGAAAAGGCTGCCGACTGCATGGCTTCATCTAGTTGAAATAAAGGTTCGTTCTCACTTCCCTCGCGTTCAGAAATTATTACAGTTCTTTCTGAGGCAACTTCCTCGGGAGAGTAAACACTATTCACCATGCGATCGGCTTCAAGAGAAAGCGCAAGGTCGATCTTGTCGGCGGGCATTGTTTCCAGGAAGGTGGTCCAATCCAGGTAGGTGAAAGCATTCCACATGCCGCCTTCCCGGGAGATGGCTTTATCCAGGATGGCAGAAGGAAAGGTTGGTGTTCCCTTGAACTGCATGTGTTCGACCCAATGCGAAATACCAGTCAGGCCGGTGGGTTCATCTTTGGATCCCACGCGGTACCAGATCCATGAACTAATCAGCGGGGCGTTATGTATCTCTTTAAGAAGAACCGATAACCCATTCTTTAATTTGGTCTTGCTTATGGCATCTGCCATCTAGCCTCCATTTGATGTGGTGAGGAAAATTTTATTTGAACCACCAATTACATATAAAACCGAATACTTTGCAGGCAGGTACTTCCTGCCAGGTGAAGGGTCCATCAATGAAGTAATACAAATATGGTTGAACCACTTTTTGCAAATTAGTAAATGGTTGGTGCAACTCTGTTTCTGCCAGGGGTATGTTAACTGGGACATTCAGACTTATTGGGACACTTGCGCTAACTGGTACGGTCATATTTAACTGGATGGGCAAGCGGGAACCTGCCGGCAGGATAATGTTGGTAGGAGCACTGACAATATTCAAGCCACCAGTGGAAAGGGTGACACGTGCGCCATTAATGACCGTATCCGCAGTTAGAATCACCTCAGTTTCCTGATTGATCTGAAGGGGAAAATCAACCAGAATATTGTCTTTTACAACGATCTCTGTATTAATGCTGGCTTTATCCATTGCTCCAAAGTTCATATACAAACCACCCAACACATCCCCCACGACCATCTTCTTAAGTGCAAATACTTGTTGGCTGAGCAGGAGAATGACAGCCAGGAGAATGATATTTACAGTTATGGATATCACGCTACTAATATTATGAAAGGCAGGTAATATTTTTTCTTTTCGGATTTTTACTTTATTAAACACCTGCAGAAATTTAAGGTTAACCTTTTTTCTATCTTTTTGAGTCGATGCCATCTCTATGGACCTTAGTCGTTCACCTGGATTTGAATCTGGAGCAGGAGAGTCTTGGGTCTCGTTATTGTCTGGCTTGGAAACACTTCCTGAAGAAGTACTTTTGATTAAAGGCTCATTATTTTCAGATAAAACCATTATCATCCTCCTGAATATTATGCTTTAACTATAGCATAGAGTGATGAAATTGAAAGCAAGTAGATGTAACTCCCTGGAAAATAATTTCTCTCCCGCAATGAGGTCAGGTGAGAGGGTATTTTGTAGAATCTTGTGAATGATGTATGATAATAAGCAGAATTAAGAAGTAATAAGGAAAAGGATATTGAGAATTAATATTTTATATATTTTAGACAATAATACTCTAAATGTCAATTATAATATAAATCAATATGATCTTGATCAATTGGGATGCAGAATGCCAGTGGACGAAAAAATTTTCAGAATCCATACGACACCCTTGATAAGTTAAGATGAAGATTACAATCAATTTGTTTGATTGAAAAATGTGGTTAGGAGAATTGGATGGAAGAACAAAAAAAACTGGTAGCAGTGATCGGCGCGGGGCCTGCCGGATTATTTGCTGCCCGTTATTTAAGTAATAATGGTGTACGCGTGGCGTTGTTTAACCGGGATATAAAACCAGGCGGTTTGGCGGAATATGGCATCTATCTGGATAAGATCAAGATGAAGACAGGTTTGCGGAAACAATTTTCCCAGATCCTTTCATCTCCGGATTTGGATTATTTTGGTAATGTAAAAGTGAGTAGCGGAGGATCTCTATTATTATCTGACCTGACCGAAATGGGTTTTCAGTCCATAGTAATCGCGACAGGTGCACAGGGAACCAAATGGTTGCGGCTTCCCGGAGAGCATTTACCAGGCGTTTATCATGCCAAAGACCTGGTTTTTTATTACAACCTTCTCCCACCTTATAGTGTGCGGCGATATTTGATCGGTCCAAAGGTTATTCTGGTTGGTGCGGGGAATGTCATGATGGATATTGCACATTTTCTGATCCACGAGAAAAAAGTGGAAGAAGTAACAGTTTTAATGCGGCGTGGTCCCGGGGAAATCAAATTTACTCGCAAAGAACTGGAAAATGTGGCAGCAAATATCGATATGGCCTCCCTGGAAGCTGAATTTTCCAGGGTTGGTCCTTTTCTCAAGGCAGTTGGTCAGGATATTGATGCGGCCAGACAATTATTCTTGGATGGGTTGCCGAATGCCGTAGAAACTGATTCTGCTACAAAATTGCATTTTCAATTCCTGGTTTCTCCGGTAAGTATTCTTGGAGATTGGACACGAGGGGTGAGTGCCGTAAAAGTTGAAGACAATACATTGATAGAAGTTAATGGTAATGTCAAACCGAGAGGATTGGGCACGACACGCCATATCGAAGCAAATACTGTAATCTTTGCCATTGGAGATACAATTGATAAGGATTTCAGCCTGCCAATTTATGGTGATTCCTATTCTATAAATCCGCACCCCTCTTTTCCAGTTGATGGAATTTCGTATGAGGCATTTGATCCCGATGCTGATGCTCCCATTAAAGGTGTTTTTTTGTCAGGTTGGGCACGCCTGGCAAGCACCGGGTTAGTAGGGGTGGCCCGCAAAGATGGTGAAAATGCTGCGAAGGCTGTGCTTCAATATTTACAAACCCTGTCACCTTTACCCGACTATGAAAAAACCTATAATAACTTTACAGACTGGCTTAAAACCAATTTTCAACAAATAGTCACCAAGGAAAATCTGCTTAAATTACAAGCTGCTGAGCAAGAAGAAATCGAGGCACGCGGGGTGGAAGATTTTAAATTTTCAACTAATGAGGATATGTTGCGGATAATGAGTTTGTAATTAATTTCGACTTTAAGGATTTGGCAAGGAAGCCTGGTTTTGTTAGATGTATTTAACACAAACTTAACCCACCAACAACCAGCTTGAAGTAAGAAAACCTAAAAATTATTAATTCTTACCAATGGTTTCCAAAATGGAAGTGACCATGGCACGTGCGCGCGAAGGGCTGTCTCCAACATGATCAAACGTATCCAACAAGGAGATTATCTCAGNNTCTTGTAGGAACTGTCTTATTTCATTATCCTGGCAGAGCAAATTCAGCAATGGATTGGAATTGCCAGCCTGAACTTCCTGCCAGGCATACATGGCATGCTTACGGAGCTTTTCGTGCATGATCTGACGGTCTGCTCCTACTTTTACGGCTGCCATCAATATCTTCTCTGTCCCAGCAAATGGGCCATAGTTTAAGAGATTCCTTTTTATGGCATGTTCATTGATGCTCAATTTTCTGAGAATTGATTGGGCTGTGATCAACATCTCTTCCGTGGCAAGACAAGTTTCAGGCAGCATAGTTCTACGGTTGGCTGAGTCGTCCAATGTTCGTTCCAACAAAGAATGAGCAGCGTTATCCCAGGCCAGTCGAGGCATTTGGGCCAGATAACGACCCAGTGAATTGATCTTTTCGGAGCGGATCGGGTTCCTCTTAAAAGGCATTGCGGAAGAGCCAACCTGATTATCGGAAAAAGGTTCTGCCAGTTCGCCAACAAGCGGGGTCTGCAAAAAACGAAAATCAAAGGCCATTTTGTAAAGGCAGGCTCCCAATCCTGCCAGAAGACTAACGATCACATAATCCTGTCGTCGTGGATATGTTTGGGAAGTAACGGGGAAAAATTTAAGGTCAAGTTTTTCTGAAAGCCGGGATTCGAAGTCATCCAAATGCTCAATACCAATCAATTCGGCATAGCTTGCGCGCGTACCAACTGCACCTTTAAAGCCTTTGCCACGAAGCTCTCCCAGAGTGAATTCCAATGCCTTGTAATCTGCCAATAGATCCTGGGCATACATGGCAAAGCGATATCCCAATGTGGATGGTTCAGCAGGCTGGAGATGGGTGAATGCTATTAATGGCGTATCTGCCCAAGTTTGGATGTGGTCACAAAGGATAATAAGTAATTGGTGGAGCTCGTCCTGGATCAATGCCAGGCTTGCACGCAGACGTAATACATCAGCGTTGTCCTCAATGTCCATTGAGGTGGCTCCAAGATGGAGAATGCGACTAGCTGAAGGACATTGTTCAGCGAAGGTCTTTAATTCAGCCATCAAATCATGCTGGATCTCAGCTTCAATTTCGGAGGTTCGAATCATATCAATATCGAACATGTGTGCTTTGAGTTCTGCAACTTGTTCCCGGGTGACCAGCCCAAATCCGGATTGGACTTCAGCTAATGCCACCCAAACCCTTCTCCAATTTACGCGCTTATTGTGTTCGCTCCACAATTGACGCATGGAATTTGACCCATAACGCCAGGAAAAGGGTGATTGATATACTTGAAAATCAGGCATTGAAAATTTTTATACAGAAATGTATTCGCGCAGGCTGTGTTCAACCGCATATGCTGCAGCCTCTGCACGGTTGCTGACACCTAATTTCGAGAGAATACTACTGACGTAGTTTCGCACTGTGCCCTCACCCAGAAAGAGGGCTTTGGCAATTTCTCGATTGGTCTTTCCTTCAGACACGAGTAACAGGACATGTTTTTCCTGTTGGCTCAAGTGGGCGAATGCGGAAGCTTCTTCTTCTCTGACTGCGCGCCTGACTTCCTGAAAGACCCTTTGCGTGACAGCCGGGTCGAGTAAAGCTTCACCACGGCTGACCGCTTCAAGAGCACTGATCAGGTCATTTCCACCTATTTGTTTTAATATGTAACCTGAGGCTCCAGCCCGGATAGCTGAGAATAGCATTTCATCTTCAGCGTAAGAGGTCAACATGATGACTTTGGTAGTGGGAAAACGCCTGGTGATCTCCTCACATGCTTCTATTCCGGATGTGCCCGGAAGCCTGACATCCATTACCACAACATCCGGTTGAATATTGGATACCAATTCGATGGCTTCCCTTGATGAGGCAGCCTCACCAACTACTTCAAAATGTGGATGCCGATCAAGAAGAGCTTTAAGCCCCAACCTGACGACTTCGTGGTCATCTACTAAAATAATTCTATGTTTTGTCATTAGCCGTTTCGGCCTCCATCCTGGTATTTCTAGACATCCACTGATTAGAATTGATTGAATCTGGTATTGGTAGTATTTATGATTCTGCGCTATCGCGTCTGAAATCTACAAATCGGTAACCAACACCTCGTTCTGTGAGGATGTATTGAGGATCGGCAGGATCTTTTTCCAATTTCTGCCGCAAGTAATTGATATATAACCGTACATAATGTGGCTCATCCCTATATTCATACCCCCAAACTTTGGCCAATAATTGATCATGTGAAATAACCCATCCGGCATTTTGAACCAAATGGAACAATAGTCGATATTCAGTCGGGCGGAGCTTGATGATCTTTCCTTCCAACCAGACCTCATGGCGGTCAAAATCAAATTTTAAACGATCATCAACTTCAATCAATCCGTGCATGCTGCCGGTGGCACCTTCTGTGCGGCGCAGAACTGCTTTAACTCTGCTGACTAGTTCTCGCGGACTGAAAGGCTTGGTGATGTAATCGTCCGCACCCAATTCAAGACCACGAACCCTGTCGTTCTCTTCGCCTTTGGCTGTTAACATAATGACCGGGACATTATTAATCTCACGGATCATTTGCAAGACTTCAAACCCGTCCAAGTCGGGCATCATTACATCCAGCAAGATGATATCCGGAACTGAATCGCGCAATCTTTGCAAAGCCTGTTTACCATTGAAGGCTTCTACAACCCCATAACCATCGTGTTCAAGGTTAAGCCGGATAAAGCGAACCATCCGTTCTTCATCATCAACAATCAAAATTTTGCGGCGTTTTTGGGTTTCGTCATTCATTTATTAATCCTTGACAAAGCTGACAATTTCTTCTTCCATGTCGCTTGGAATAAGTTCGATAAATGTAATTCGGACAAGTGGAATTATGATCGAGACTACACTATCTTCCAGATAGTGTAGATCTTTTCCATCCTTGCGACGGGGGTTATGAACCGTTATAAGTTGGTCAGTACGACCGGGTAATTCATCCACCTCACCAACAATTGGATCGTCATTATGAAGATGGATTAAGAGTCTGTGAGCCATGGTTACCTTTTAATATTTTTTTTGAAACTAAATGCAGATATATAAGACTGATCTTCAATGAATGTAAAATAAATACAAAATTAAGATATGCCTTTATCCTGATCAATCAATACCTGGATTTTTAATTTTCCCAGGGAAATAACATCTCCATGGTTTATCGGAGTTTCAACGTTTACGGGCAAGCGGACTCCATTATGGTAAGTGCCATTGGAAGAACCTAGATCCATGATATAGGCTTTGGAATTAGCTTTCTTAATTACACAATGTAAACGGGATACTCCATTAGCATAGGCATTAAAATCAGTTAAATCCACATCTGGCATGATCGGTTGCCCCTCACTGGACCGACCAATTGTGAATTCATCGCGGTCGGCGAGAGAAATTATCTGCCCACTTTCGAGCATATGAAGAGAAGCCCATGAATTAAAATGAACTTGTGGTGTTGGGCGAAATGGTGCGGTTTTTTTTGCCTTAAACTTTGTGTCATAATCATGAATTTCGTGGGTTTTGCTTGCATCAAACATGATCAGTTGAGTCGCGCAATTACTACAAAATACCGTGCCTGGAACTTCTTTATGCTGACAATTTGGGCATAATATCATATTTGAGGTTCTCCTGATCCAGAAAGAAGTAATGCCCGTGTGCCATATTTTATACGTTTATCGCCTTCAAGAGAATATTTTTGTTTTTCTTTAATAGTTTCAGCTTCTAATAATACTGTGCGGGCTAAATCCCGATTACCTTGTTGGAGCAAGCTTGTAGCTAACCTTTGCAAGTGCTGTGAAGCCTGATCATATGCCCCCGCTGCTACTTCCAGGCGTGCCTGTTCTTGCAGCCGATAAAGGGTTAGGCGAGACAAGGCTTGTATAATCTCTAAAGGAGGGGGGGCGGGTGGACTTGTGTTCATGCTAACAGGACGCCTTAATCGAATAGAAAAGCTAGAAACTGGCCTGCTGTGAGATGCTGTACTAACGATTACTTGCCCTTCAAACAATTCTATCACGTTTGCATTTTCTGTGCTTGAGACCAGGAATTCCATGAGAATGGACAGACTTCCAGTTCGCAATAAGGGTCCCAAATTTAATGGACTTTCAACTGCCAGCAATCCAAGTTCAGGTTGCAACCGAAAGGCATAGCGAAGTTTGACTTTTTCTATCTCTTTGAATTCAATCGTGACATTTTCTGCGTAAACCTGCCATAAATTGTCGAACTTCTCCATCAAGAGGCGTTGAATATCCTGTGGATTGGATATATATATGCTGCTGCCTCCAGTTCGGCGTGCCAGCTCATCAATAAATGCGTCGTTCCAATCAGGTCCGATCCCCAGTCCACTGATGCCAATTCTTTGTTTCATGGCTTCATCAGATAACTCGAGGCAGTTATTTTCATCTCCATATGTACGTCCGTCAGTTAGCATGATGATGTGATTGATATATGCTGGGTTATAGGTACGTTTAATTTCAGAATAAGCAGCAAGCAGGCCGTTATATATTTCTGTTCCCCCCGAGGCTTGCAACATTTGGATGCGAGCTTCGAATTTTGAAAGATCCCCCCCCCGAGTGGAGGGTATCACTACTTCAGCCCGGTCGCTAAAAACTACCAGAGAAAAGATATCCTGTGAGCGTAATCGTCTCAGTAACTGGATGGCAGTTGTTTTGACAATATCCAGATTTAAACCTTTCATGGACGTTGATCGATCAATCGCCAGGCAGAGGTTTAACGGGGGTGATGGAAAATCATCCAGATTTTCAGTGTTAGGTGAATATTCCAACAGGGCATAAACCAATTGAGGTTCTTGCATGTCTGCAAGGTTTTCCCGACTGAATGTGATCTTTTCAGAAACAGGAAGGTTTATGACCTTTTCGGGAGGTAAACTGGCATCATAGATAGCACGTTTTTTTTGATCTGAAAGAACTTCGTAGGCTTCCTTAGCTCCTATGAAAAATTCGGTATCACCTGGTGAAATGTTCTTATCGGGGTGTAAACGCCGGGCCGCGCTAAAATATGCTTTTCGGATTTCCTCCTTTTTAGCATCTCTTGGGACACCCAGAATAGAATAATAATTGGGAGAATTCACATTAACTCAATAGTTCGACCATAACCGCGCTGATGTTATCAGGGCCTCCGGCTGCGTTTGCTGCCGCCACAAGGGTTTGACAGGCAGTTTGAATATTTTTTGCTTCGGAGATAATTCGCAAGATTTCGCCATCTGTAACAACTCCCCAAAGACCGTCGCTACAGATAAAAAGATAACCTGGTTGTGGAAATGGCGCTGTAAATACATCTGCTTCAAGAAATTCACTCTGTCCGAGGGCGCGGTAAAGCACATTCCTTTGAGGATGGACGGCAGCTTCCTCTGACGTAATCTGCCCCAGCTCTTCAAGCCTGCGGACCAATGAATGATCACGGGTTAGAAGTGTTACTTCCCCGTTGGGTTGAACTGAATATGCCCGGCTGTCGCCGACATGAGCAATCGTCATTTGTTGACCGAGTACAAGAACAGCAGTCATAGTTGTCCCACTGCCAGGGGCAGCTTTCATGACTGCGCGCTGGGCTTCTTTTACTGCATTTTGCATAATCTCCTGAAGTGATTCATCCAGAGAGACAGATGCATCTGCAATTATTGGGTGAAATTTTCTGATGAGGTAACTTGCAACTGTGCGAGTGGCGACATTGCTAGCAACTTCTCCGTATTGGTGTCCACCCATTCCATCTGCCACAATAAATAATCCTAGTGGTTGGCTGTTGGTACCGTTTCCAATGGTTATGGAAAAAGTGAATAGACTATCTTCATTGTGATCGCGCTGTTTTCCGACAGATTGACCTGAACCGACAATCAATTGAGGTGGAGAAAAGCTATTATCCGCTGAATTGTCCGGGAGTAATTGCGAGGCCGAAAGAGGGGCTGTAATTACATTCTGGCTCGAAGCAATTTCAACTTGAGCCTTCTCATTGCGGCCAAATTTTTTGAAAAACGATTTCACTAATCTCTCCTTCTTTGGCCTTTTATGCCAAGAGTGCGTAGATGAAGCGGTCAGATGATCCGACATAAACGATATCATCAAAAATCGCCGGGGCACTTGTGATGGGACCTTGAGTTTCAAACTTCCATCTTAACCGCCCTGTACGATATTCAAGGCAATAGAATGTCCCATTTGCTGCACCGCAGTAAATGGAATCTTTGTAAATGACCGGTGATCCGCTGACCTGATGATCAGCCTGGAACTGCCAGGCTACTTTGGAGGTACGCGCATCAATTGCATAGATAAAGCCATCGGCAGATCCGGTCAAGATGAGATCATCTGCGAAACAAGGGGAAACTATAGATCCTTTCCCCATACGGTAGCGCCAGATGACCCAACCTCCTTTAGCCTCAAGGGCATAAAAACTGCTGTCGAGTGATCCGAAATAAACAATACCATCATTAACCACCGGGGAAGATGTTATGGCTAATTTGGCTTTAAAACGCCATTTTAAATTACCACGAAAATCGATGGCGTAGAACTCACCGCTTTCAGAGCCAACATAAATTATCTCGTTATTAATATATGGAGAAGAGCGTATCGGGGATCCGGCATCGAACTTCCAAGAGGATCTACCTGTTAGAACATTCACTGCATGAAGGGCATTATCATCGGACCCGAAAAACACATGACCATCTGAGATGCGGGGGGAAGAGCGAATGCGTCCCCCGCTATAATAAGACCAGTTAATTTTTCCTGAGCGGGCATTGATAACATGTAATTTTTGATCTTCAGATCCAACAAAAATATTTCCGTCAAAAACTGCCGGGCGGGATACGATACTACCTTCGGTAGCGTATTTCCACACAAACTCACCATCGGCTGCCTTTAAAGCATAAAGGTTATTATCGCAAGATCCCAGAAATATTCCACCTTCATAATACAAAGGTGTACCCCGGATCTCATCCTCACATTGAAATGTCCAAAGTGGTTTTAATGAACTGGTTTGTATGATTGTAGATGGTTGATTTATGCGACCCAATAAACCAGTCTTGCGGGCTGCGGCGATAAGAGCTTCTTTCATCGCGGCAATAGTTTGAAAACGATCTGGTGGGTTATATTGCAGAGCAATGTTTATGACCGTTTCGAGTTCCACGGAGATAGCCGTGTTTGTCTTCCTGATTGGCCTTTCGCTATATGAGAAAGGAGGTTCCATGCGAGGATCGCGACGAGTTAATAGATGGTGTAGAGTGGCACCCAGCGCATATATGTCTGCAGATTGGTTGGCTTCTCCACGATATTGTTCGGGCGGAGAATAACCCTCCGTACCGATCATGGTACCTTTCTGCCCGGACTGGAAGGCTTTGGCAATTCCAAAATCAACCAGAATGATATGGTTTTCCTGATTGATCATAACATTGGATGGTTTAATATCTCGAAAAATGATCGGTTCGGGTTTATGGTTATGCAGATAGCTCAGTACATCACATAATTCAATGCCCCAAGTGATTACCTGTTCTTCAGAAATGAAACCATCGCTATGTGTAATAATGGCTTCCAAGTCTTTTCCATTAATGAATTCCAAAACAAGATAGGAGCGGTTATCTTCTGTAAAATAATCATAAATTCGAGGGATGGAGACATGGTGGAGGGTAGCAAGAATATTGGCTTCACGCTCGAAGTTCTTAACAATCGTCTCACGCACCAACGGGTCTGGAGCGCGATTAATCATTTCCTTCACTGCAACCAATTTTACAACGTTTGGGAAGTGCAAATCCCGTGCCCGGTAAACTGACCCCATGCCTCCTACACCAATAACATCCTGGATCACATAACGCTGAACAAGGGTTGCACCATTTTGGAGTTGATTTTGCTGCACCTTTTTGGTATTTTCAGAATTGTCAGGCGAGATACGAAGTGTTTCCAGGAAGACCTCCAATCGTAAAAATTGCTTACCGAATTATATCCGTCCCAGTCGGGAATTGCAACAAACATAATTCAGCAGATGTTAACTTAAGACTTTATAATAATTTCATACTCAATTGGTTGGTTTGAAACTTATTTTGGTCATAAGATTGTTTTCGGCCCATTGGATGAAGTATACTCTGAATATAAAAAACCATCATCCAAAATATTGAAATTTATACTGGTGACTGAATAGTTAAACTACGATAAATATACCATCGGTTCTTCGTTTTTGAGATGGATCAGGCACACAAATGAAATTTTTATTGAAGGAGAAATAATTTTGGACCATATATTAGCAGGTGTTTATGCCGCTGCATTAACGCCAATGAGAGCAGATTATTCACCGGATTTGGATGCTCTTCCGGGTTTACTGGAATACCTTGAAAAACGTGGTTGTCATGGAGTGTTGCTGCTTGGGACAACCGGCGAAGGTCCATCATTCTCATTCGATGAGCGGATCGCGATNCTTCGCGCTGCCTGTAATTATAAGCAATTAAATCCCCAATTTCGTTTGCTGGCAGGAACAGGTACCCCAAGTTTAACTGAAACAATTGAGATAACACAAGCTGCCTTCTCCCTGGGTTGTGATGGCGTTGTAGTGCTGCCTCCCTATTATTATCGCAATGTAGATGAGCAAGGGTTGTTTACCTGGTTTAGTGATGTTTTGAATAAGGCTGTGCCACCAGAAGGCTTTCTGCTTGGTTATCATATTCCCCCTGTAACNGGTATCCATTTTTCGTTGGATCTACTGGCTAGATTAAANGAAGCNTTTCCAGTAAAGTTCGCTGGAATAAAAGATTCTTCAGGAGATGCCNTTTATGCACAAGCATTGGGTGAACGATTTGGAAAAGAGCTGCTGGTTTTAACAGGTAATGACCGGTTATTTAAGCTGGCATTGGATTCATATGCAGGAGGTTGTATAACAGCCCTGGCAAACCTGTATTCTCCCATGTTGCGCAGAATATGGGATGAAACCCAACGATCTGGCTCCCCGGATCAAACCCAACTTCAAATAAATTTATTGCGGACCGTTTTAGAATCATATTCGCCATATCCACCCATATTAAAAGCGATGTTGTCCAAACAACAAGATTTTCCTTTATGGGCAGTTCGACCACCTTTGTTACCTGTGGCCAAAGAAATTTTGGATAAGGCAGTCAGAGAATTTTCCAACGTTTCTAAAAATAATTGATATGCGAATAAGAATCTCCATGATAAAATATTTACATGCAACCCTCGCTTATCACTCTGCTAAAATTATTGCGCCTTGAGGCATCCCGAGGATATGATGATAAAGCTGTATTTGGTGGTATGCTGAAAATGCTGGATTTTTGGGTTCCAGAAGCACGCAACGAAAAAATACCCGAAGAGATCATTCAAACAGTAACTACCTGTATGAATACCTACCATAACCTGGACAGCGATGGGCGCTCCGAGGCACTAAAAAAATTATGGGGACGAATTGAACCAGATAATAGTTCTGTGATCGAAAAAATTGATAATGCCCGACTGACCAAAAATCTTTCCAAGGATGTTGAAAATCGTTTACAGAAAACAACCACTACTCCCAAGGAGATCACCAAATCTGTTCCTAATAAGCGACGGCCGTTGTCTGCCAGTCAGCCAGGAGGAGTGACCAGTAAAACCCCAATTGCATTAAATGCCTCCCTGACCGTTTTGAATGGAGTGGGTCCCAGTAACGCTCAAAAGCTGGCAAAACTTGGTTTGCATTCTCTGGGAGACTTGCTTTTCTTTTTCCCCCGCCGTTATGATGATTATAGCGAGCTAAAACCCATCCACAAACTCTGGTATGGTGATGAAGTAACTGTGGTTGGAACGATACAAAGTGTCACCAGCCGCAAAGTGCGGTCGGGCAAGATGAATATTGTTGAAGTGATAATTGAAGATGGAACAGGTGGTTTGCGTTTAAGTTGGTTCAATCAACCATGGTTGGAGAACCGATTGAAAAAAGGAGCAACCATATCCGTCTCTGGAAAAGTGGAACAATATCTGGGCCGGCTTGTTATGAGTAATCCGGATTGGGAACCTGTGGAAGTTGAAAGTCTGAATACCAACCGTATTGTGCCTGTTTATTCCTTAACTTCCCAGCTGACACAGAAAAATCTTCGAAACNTAATCCGGCAGGTTGTCACTTATTGGGCGCCAAAATTAACCGATCATATGCCAGAAACGGTATTAAAGAAAGCCGACCTTATAGATCTGGGGACTGCCATAATACAAGCGCATTTTCCAGATACCCAGGAGCAACTAAAATTAGCTCGTCAACGACTTGCTTTCGATGAAATTTTTTTCCTGCAAATGGGAGTCTATAGTCAGAAGCGTAACTGGCAGAAAGCAACTGCGCGGATATATGAGGTTACCGAAGATTGGTTGAATTTCTGGCTTGCTGCTCTACCGTTTAATTTGACAGGTGCTCAGAACAGGGCAGTAGCGGATATTCGGTCAGATCTAAAATCTGGAATACCCATGAATCGGTTACTCCAGGGTGATGTCGGGTCGGGAAAAACAGTTGTGGCTGCAATAGCTGCTGCGATAATCAATAAGGCTGGAGCGCAGGCGGCCATTATGGCTCCGACATCCATACTAGCCGAACAACATTACCGCAACTTCTCCATTATGTGCACGACACCTGAAGAAAATGGAAATTGCTTAAAGCCAGACCAGATCCGTTTGCTTGTAAGCGATATTTCCGAAAAGGATAAACAGGAAATCAGGGATGCGCTTGCCAGTGGATATATCAAAGTGCTGATCGGAACCCATGCTTTACTTGAAGATCCTGTATCCTTTAAGGATCTTCAATTTGCAGTGATCGATGAACAACATCGGTTTGGAGTTGAGCAACGTGCAATTTTACGTTCAAAAGGCAGCAACCCGCATTTGCTGGTTATGACTGCCACTCCTATTCCGCGATCTCTGGCATTGACAGTTTATGGAGACCTGGATATCTCATTGATGGATGAATTGCCACCCGGTAGACAGGAGATCAACACACATGTGCTTTTTGCGCGTGAACGGGAACGNGCTTATTCAATGATCCGATCCCAGGTTGAAAATGGACACCAGGCTTTTATTGTCTATCCGCTGGTCGAGGAAAGTGAAAAAAGTGAACTGAAAGCAGCCACTGAAGAATATGAGCGGCTTCAAAAAGATGTCTTCCCAAAATTGAAGCTGGGTTTGCTTCATGGGCGATTAAAACCCGAAGAGAAAGATGCAGTCATGCTGCAATTTCGTAATGGGGAATATCAAATTCTGATCGCTACTACTGTCGTTGAGGTTGGCGTTGACATTCCGAATGCTACTGTGATGTTAATTGAGGCAGCCAATCATTATGGACTGGCTCAATTGCATCAATTACGCGGAAGGGTTGGAAGGGGTGATGAACAATCATATTGTTTGCTAATTCCGGATAATGATGACGCTGCGGAAAATGAACGCCTGTCAGCCATGACGAAGACAAATGATGGATTCATTCTGGCGGAAACCGACTTGAAACTGCGTGGTCCCGGAGATTTCCTGGGTACCCGCCAGGCTGGTTATGCCAATTTGCGAATGGCAAATATTACGGATGTATATTTGATCGAAAAGGCACGAACACATGCACAAGAATTATTTGAAAACGATGCCGATTTGAAATTACCTGAAAATCAGTTGTTAGCCGAAGCCCTGGGACGTTTTTGGGGAGCCGGTAAAGGAGATATTAGTTAGCCATGGTTCGTGCAATATTCCCAGGAACGTTCGACCCAATTCATTTTGGACATATCAATATTGCTGAGAGGGCTGTTCGATTGTTTGATGAATTGATCATTGCTGTATATGATAAGCCCCTTAAATCGCTGCTTTTCCCCCCGGAAGAGCGGATCGCATTGGTGAATGAAACATTTAAAGGTCACCCAAAGATCCGTGTGATAGGATACAGTGGATTAACTGTCAAGCTTTGTCAGGAGATGGATGCCCAAGTGGTTGTAAGAGGATTGAGGGTTTTTTCTGATTTTGAATTTGAATTCCGAATGGCCCTGGCTAATCACCGTTTAGCCCCTGATATTGAAAGTGTTGCGCTTATCACTGATGAAGAACACACATTTCTTTCGTCATCAACTGTTCGTGAAATTGCCATACTTGGTGGCGATGTGTCCAGTATGGTGCCATCACATGTTGAAGCAGCACTTAATCGAAGTGTGAGTCTCATGAGTGATCAACAAAAACCAGCAAACGCACTTCGCGATTAGAATGTATAATGGATAATATAAACTAGTATGATTACCAGCCCATACCAATGCATAAAGTAGACATTAAAATGGGTACTCAATGACCGATTTATCTCTTAGCGGAGGAGAAAATGGACATCCTTCATCTTGTTGACCGTTTGGAAGAACTCTTTAACAAAAGTCGACCTTTGCCATTTACGCACAATGTGATCGTTGATGAAGACCGTATGTTGGATATTATTGACCAGATGCGGATTTCTATACCCGAAGAGGTAAAAAAAGCTCAACAGGTTTTTGCCCAAAAAGATAGNGTTTTAGCACAAGCCCAGGAAGAAGCGGGTCGTAAATTAAGCATTGCTCAAGAAAAAGCCGATCAATTGGTGGAAAAAGACCTGGTTGTGGCAGACGCCCAGAAGAGAGCCAGTACGATCATCGAACAAGCCCGCATTGAAGCAGATAACATTCGTGCTGGTGCTGACCAGTATGCCATGGATAAATTGATCGAATTGGAACGCTCAGTTCAAGTGCTCTTCAATCAGATCCGGAATGGAATGCGTGTGTTGGATGAGAAAAAATCCAACATGTCTGATAATAATCCCATAGAAAATTAAACCATAAATTAATTCAAAAATAGGAGGACGGATATATCAATATCCCGTGCTCCTATTTTTATCGATAAAATCCCGCCAAGTGGTCAATTAATTATTTTTTAGAATGCCATTCTTCTGCCAGAATTCCATAAATAAATTCATCCTGCCATTCACCATTCACAAATTCGCTTTGCTTGAAATGGGCTTCGCGACGCATTCCGATCCTTTCCATTAAAAGCCAGGAACGAATATTATCCCTGCTTGTGCCGGCAGAAATGCGATGTAACCCCAAAGTATCGAAACCATACGTCAGGAGGGCTCTGGCGGCTTCGCTGGCAAACCCCTGTCCTTGAAATTTATTTCCCAGTAGCCAACCTATGGTACCTTGCTTATTATCAATATTTTTTGATATTATGATGCCAATATTACCAATAACCTTGCTTTTTTCTTTCCACTCAACCACCAGATCGATCTGATCGATAATATTATTGGTGTCCAGTGAACGTCGGGATTCCCAAAATTTCTTGACACCTTCACGGGTTGGCTGCCATGGCAGTGTGCGCATTAACCAAAAATCAGAGGAGCCAGAGTATTCGAAGATATCTTCCAGATCTTTGTCTTCGTAAAGCCTTATGAGTAACCTTCTTGTTTCAATTGGAAAGAGCATGCTACTCCTTGGTTTGGTTGTTTCTTAAGGACTCCTGGCGTAATTCGAGAGTACCCCATACGACACCTGCCAGAATAATGAAAACCACGATCAACCCAATGGCAATTACTCCAGATGTATCTCCAATGGAGGCCGGATCAACTGTGGCTGTAGCTTCAAAAACCATCGGAAGGGGAGTAGGATCTAATGCAGTGATGGTTGTTTTCATGGATGCAAAGACAATACCAGTATGGCTTGTGCTGAATAAAACCAAACCTAAAACAACTATGAAAACGACATAAATTTTTATGGATTGTTTCATCGCAGGTTTAAGTATAACATGAGAGATATTTTACAATCAAATATTATCTTATGTACCGATCTTTATCGAAATGAGAATCCTGGAACACCAAGGACTCCTGCAAATATCGCAGGAGTCCTTTAAAAAGGCGGAGAGGGCGGGATTCGAACCCGCGAACCCTTTCAGGTTACACACATTCCAGGCGTGCGCGCTAGGCCAACTACGCGACCTCTCCATTTTTTTTAGCGGCGAAATTATACCATGTGAATAATAAAATGGAGTCTTAATTAATAAATATAAGATAGAAGGATGTTGAGCAATCCAACACCCTTCTTTATCACTACAACCGTTTCCTGCTAAATATCGAACTTTTTTCACCTACCCAGAAATCATACTTTTAATTGCATTCATAATAGTCAAATTTTGAGAAAAAATGTGCAATCTACGAAGCAATATGATCTCTGATTAAGGGTCCAATAGCATGGTTCGATCAAGTCACTTGATAGGTTTTTGCCTGGGTTCCAAAAGTTCCCAACGACCTGCTGATAAGTATAAGATCTCTAAAATCAGATCTTCGTAGGCGATCCCATCTGTAGCAGCCTGGATACATAGATCGCTGTAACCGGGGGTTAAGCCAGGCAGCGGATTGATCTCTATCAGGCGTGGCTGACCTTCTGCGTCCAAGCGGAAATCCACACGAGAGACATCCAAAGCTCCCAGGATTGTATGGCCGCGTAAGGCGAGGTGATGAAGTTTTTTGGCAAGCTCGGGCGTGATGTCCGCCGGGCAAAAATACTCCGGTGCACCTTCTTCTCCCAGTAATTGAGCTTTGGCAGCATGGCTGTATATGCCAGGAGTTGCAGCTCGAGAACTTTCCACTTCCAAGATCGGGAAGCGATGATATCCATCGGGTGCGTACCATTCCGGGTGGCGGCTGAACAAAGCTGCGTCGGGACGGCCAATTTGCCCTACAGTAAACTCACGACCAGGCAAGTAGGTTTCAACCAAAGCAGGTTGTTTATATGCGTTGATCACATAACGGGCGCGCTCACGTAGATCTGCTTCTGTTTCAACCCTGGCCTTCATATCAACACCCATACCGGTGCCTTCGCGTGCTGGTTTAACGAACAATGGGAAGCGTAACTCGTGGCGTAAAGGTTCATCACCGGTGATGAACTCTTGAAATGGGGCAACAGGCAGGTTGCGGTCACGCCAGATGCGTTTGGTAAGGGTTTTATCCAAGGCGACGGCATTTGTAAGCACTCGTGAGGCTGTATAGGGGATTCTAAGCATTTCCAGTAAGGCTGGGACCTGGGCTTCCCGGGCATCACCACCCAAACCTTCTGAGATGTTAAAACAGATATCAGGTTTATATTTTTTTAATTCGTACGGCAGATTTTGATCTGCCATAATAAATTCGGTTTTATGTCCGTCTGTCTCCAAAGCAGCCTGGATCAACCGGATAGTTTCGATATGATCGTAATCGGCATACGCGTCTGGTGGAACATCTGCCGGACGATCAATATGTTCATCTTTTATATTTGCCAGAACAGCAATGCGCCAAACTGGTTTCGGTTGTGGCCAAATACCGGGAGGTTCATCGTTTTCTTCGGTCTTCTTCACGGATGACATGTCTTAACTCCTATTACGGACAAGAATAAATTGGAATGATAATGATCCATTATTTCTTCAACCTTGAGAAATAGTATAAAGGAAGATTTGTATAAATCAAGAGGCATTTATCCTGTTTANATGAATTGTAATATTTGTAACTGGACAAGAGCATTCCTTTCAGGTATCATATGCACGTTCTGGAACCAGCCAGATTATTATAGTTTTAAGTCCTTCTTACGATGATATTAACCTTGTCGTCATAAGATAATATATTTATATCAGAAAGATGCTTCACAATCAATTCTTTCGGTGAAAAAGGATCTTCAAAAGGATAGATTTTTTTTCTCAGAATTATTGAATTGAAAAAATTTCTCGAGAAAAAACGGGATAGTGTGCTGTGAATGTGAGCTAATAGAAAATTCACAAAAACCATACTAGCTCCTGTTAGCGAAATTGAAAAAAGATCATATTTTGTGTTTTGGGAGTCATAATTAATCAATGGATTCAATTGAAGAATTACTAAAAATTTTGACAGAAGCCCACGGTGTGCCCGGATATGAAACTCCAATCCGGGCAGTTGTGCGAAATTACATGCAACCACTGGGGGAATTATCTCAGGACAAACTTGGTAGTGTAATTTGTAAGGTGAAAGGGGCAGAAAAATCACCTAAGGTAATGCTTGCTGGCCATATGGATGAAATTGGTTTCATGGTCAAACAGCTTACAAAGGAAGGATTTATTAAATTTCTTCCTTTAGGTGGTTGGTTCGACCAGGTTCTGCTTGGTCAAAGGGTTATAATCAAGACCGGAAAGGGCGATGTTCTGGGGGTAATTGGCGCAAAACCACCACATATGCTCAGCCCTGAAGAACGCAGCAAAGTTGTTCTTCGCAAGGAGATGTATATTGATATTGGCGCCAGCAGTGAAGATGA
>BS_KBA_SWE02_21mDRAFT_10000205_pt1 | contig 21186 bp, 17 predicted proteins | sample BalSeasSWE02_21m_FD_9196 | JGI IMG/M metagenome (IMG submission 9196)
GTTTTTCATTGGGCGCAGATACGGGCTGGGACACGGGCTTTACAGAGATAGTGCCAAGGGGATTCACAAAATATTATGGAGGGCTGGCGCGAATTGACTACAAAGTTTTGGAAAACCTTGGAATTTATGCCAACACTTCCTATAGACAAAACAGGTATCCAACGGATGAACAGGACGTCATTGCTGGGTACAATCCAGCAGATGATAAAACCTACACTGGAAGATGTGGGCTCAACTATAGGTTCTACCAGTGGTTCTCCGTTGATTTAAGTTACACCTATCGGCAGCGTTTTAGTGATAGCCCAGAGGACGAATTTACAGACAATCGTTTTATGTTGAGGTTTAATGCGGCAAGGCCATTTAGATGGTAAAAAAAAATATTGAACCGCAAAGCCGCGAAGAACGCAAAGAGGTTTTTGGGTTTTTCCCAATCGGGGTTACCGATCGGGAAAAGGCAACGCCTTGGGTTTTTTTGTTATTGTTCCAGATTCTCAGTACCCGTGCTCATAAATACGATTCTCCAAAATGCCCGCAGGGCTGATTGGTTTATCGAATCGTTCGTTCCGATTCGATAAAAAACTATATCTTAGCGATCTTTGCGTCTTGAGCGAAGCGGGCGGTGAAAAAATTTTCTACTTCATCGGGACGAGTTCTACTCTCCGGTTTAACTCCCTTCCTGCTTCTGTCTTGTTTGTGGCAATGGGTCTTAAGGAGCCGTACCCTACAGGATAGAGTCTTTTGGAATTGACACCTTTTTTGGCTAAATAATCTCTAACTGCCATGGCCCTTTTCTCGGAGAGTTTGGCATTATAGGCATTGGAACCGATGTTATCGGTGTGTCCCTGAATTTCAATCGTCAATGATGGATTTTTTTCGAGGACAACCACAATTTTATCGATTAAGTGATTGTACTTGGGATTGACGCTATACTTGCCAAAAGAAAATAGGGTGTCGCTGATAATCCAGCAACCCCGGTTATCTACCTTTGCGCCCTTCGGCGTATGGGGGCATTGATCTCTATCATCAGGAACGCCATCACCATCGGTATCCAACGGGCAGCCTTTTTCATCGACTTTAACACCGTTGGGCGTATCCGGGCATTCATCCCTGTAATCAGGCACCCCATCTTTATCACTGTCCGGCGGGCAGCCTTTTTCATCGACGGCTACCCCTTTTGGTGTGTTCGGGCATTCATCTTTGTAATCTGGGACTCGGTCCCCGTCCGTATCAAGAGGGCATCCTTTATCGTCTACGGTCACACCTTTTGGGGTATCCGGACATTCATCCTTATAATCAGGGGCTCCATCGCCGTCCGTATCTAAGGTGAACTTTCGGGGCATAAACATTTTCGCCACCGCATCGGAAAGCGCACCATCGCAACTTGTATAGAGGTCTTTCGAAATATACTCTACGTGAAAGTTCCGCATGTATTCGTCTGCGATTCTCACATTGAGATTCAGTCGGCAACCAACATTCCAGAACGGCCAGAAAAGACTCACATGGTCTAAAGAAAGCCAAATAATCTGGGGATGACCGTCAATCAGGCTAACATCCTTTTGATCAAGATCATGTTTCAGCGCTGTAAAACCGTTGTCCCATTTTTCTTTGGACATCGTGAATTGATAGATATTCGCGCTGTTCGCCGTCACTATAACGCCATTCTTCTTAAGATCGACCTTTATCAACCGAACGACTTCGTCAGCGGGTAGTTTACTTGTTATGGAAAACCCTTCAACCAATGAATTCTCACCTTCAGGGATTTCGTAACGCTTTAGCCTTAAATATTTTTTGGCGTCCAAACCTTCTTTCTTGTCAGATTTGTCCTGCTCTTTCTTTTCGTCTTCGAACTTTTTTCCTGCACAGTTATCCAGATAGTCCGGAACGCCATCCCTATCGGAGTCCACAGGGCAGCCATTAACGTCCACTCGTGCACCGGTGGGAGTACCGGGGCAGAGATCTCGATAATTGGGAACGCCGTCGTGATCTGTGTCCAGAGGACAGCCCGATTGCTTCAAGTCCGTTTTAATAAAACCTGTTATGTCGCCGGCCACTTTATCGTACTCAACGGAAAGCTCAAAGACTGTGGGAGATTCAATGGTGACTGTCTTTCCTCTTTTTTCCAGTTCGGTTTTCAGCAACCCGACAGCGGTATTTGTCCACAACCGCAAATTGGCACTCCACTGGTGGGTATATTCTCCTATAAAAATATCTTTCGAATTGTATTGGGCGTTTATCAGGTCCACATAGTTTTTGGCGTTAAATTCGGGATTTAAGACCAAACTGGCATCAATAGAATCCTGTTGAGGGGTATAAAAACGGGGGGGTACACCAGCGCAGGCGAAGCAGCCTAACAAAAAAACCACAGGCAGCAATCTGCAGAATACTATTCTTATAGTTCCAAGCATTTTATTATACCATCTTGTTCTTGGCTCAATGGTTTCAGCCGCAAAAGAGTGCAAAAGTCGCAAAAAAATAGCTTACAGACCTCAATACTCTGACAGGATCAATCCCGCTTCCAGCGGGATTAACGGGATAAAAGAAAAAGGGTATAAGTATCCTGAAAATCATGTGAATCCTGTGAAAATAACCCGGTAAAAATGGGCTACATCGAACAATGTTACGCAAGGTTTCACACAGAGGAAGCTGGAGCTTCCAAGCATTACGTTCCCAAACTGGAGACTATTTCTTTTCATCCTCTCCCAGTTTACGCAAGACATCCTGGTTGGGGACCCAGGTTCCGCCTTTTGCTTCGCAAGAATCTTTATCCGTGGCTCTTGGGAGCCATACCCCATGTATTTCCTCGCAGGTCTTGGGATCAGAGGCTTCAGGCATCCAGGTTCGATTTTGCTTTTTACAGGTGGCTTCGTCTAATGATGGAATCCACTTTCCACCATTGGCTTTGCATTCCGGTCTATTCTTGCCTTCTGCCCCTTCACACTTCGCTTCTCCCACACGGGCTCCAAACTCGTCTTCACAATGCCCGATATCTCTTCGACCATCCTGGCCAACGCAATAATTTTCGTCCGGTTTCCCATCGGGACCGATGCAAAAAGCGCAGAAAAAGGCCTCTCCTATCAGGTAAGGGCCGTCGCCCTGGTTGACAAAAACATGGGTTGCTCCCAATTCAGCGGCATTGTCAAGCAATTCATTGAAAGCACCACCATAGAAGGTATCGTTCAGAAACCCCCATGAAAAAATACAACAATACGCGAACATATTTGAACCCCGCACGTTGGCGAGGAATTCGCACTGATTCTCGACTTCTCGTATCTGCTCCACATTGACAATTCTGACACGGGACGCCCTTGTCGCAAGAGGCGGACCACAAGAGGATAGGATAAACAAGGCGATAAAAAAAATAGCTGCCAAACGGCATTTGAAGGTCGTGGTAAGATAATTCTTGATTGTCATAGAGGCCTCTGGAAACTCTTGGCAGGGAATAAGTTTATATATTGGGGGGAATTATATTTTATCAAATACGCCTTGTCAATTTTAAGTTCGCAAAATTTGGGACGCGGATGAACGCAGATCGGCGCAGATTACTCTTCGCGAAAAATCGCTCATTACTCTTAGAGTCTGGGGATATTTCCCATGATGGGAAGATGGACGGCATCGATAATATCGGTTGAATAACGAATGGTCCCTTTCACCTGATCAGTCATAAGAACCAGACCAATACCAGCGGCCAATGAACCCATTATCCCGACAAGAAGGACCTTGTTTGCCGAGCTCTTGGTCGCGCGAAGGGGAATCATGGGAGAATTCAAGATTTTAATGTTCACAACCACCCCCGCTTCATTGACCCCGGCTTCCATATAGAGCTTGTCGCTACGCTCATACCGCTCCTTTGCCATTTCCAGCTTCGACATTAGGGTATCCAACTGCAATTGGATTTGCGTGTCGCCGAGAACCTTCAGATCCGCCGGGATCTGATAATGATTTCTAAAAGCGGTCAGGTTTTCTTCAGCCTGTGTAAGTGCTTTGCGGGAAGACTCTGTCTGAGATTTTGCAAATTCCAGTTTTCCCCGGATCCCTTTTTTGTTGTCTTCCATATTCAGGGCAATCAAGTAATCCAAATAGCTCTTCACCAGAATAGGGGCCAGGTTTTTATCCAGAGCCGCACCGGTAATCCAGATCATTGCGGTACCGGGATTTACCCGAATTCCCACTCTGATTTCCAGTTCCTTTAAAAGCATTTCCTTTTGGATAACGTTAGAATCCGGTTGTCCTTCAGAACTCACCACCTTCTTTTTTTTCTCCCAACCGATCATCTTCTTCACCAGGTTTTTGAGTCCGGCAAGAATCTGGGAGCGATAGTCCAGAGGTTGCTTCAGATCCTCTTTGACTTCCTCCGGTAGAATTTTCAAAACTTCCTGGGCGAAGGTGTTGCTCTTGAGTTTTTCTTCCACCGCGATAACATAAGATGCCCTCGCCTGCCTCGGGGTAACGGAATCATCGCGTATGGAAGTTAGTTCTGTAGAGGGTTCCTCAATTTGGACAGCCGCTTCACTGATATATTGAGGTTTGATAAAGGATGCGAGTAGCAGGGAGATGAGAACCCCTACAGTGAGGAAAGCGATCACGATCCATTTTCTCTCCAGAAGTGGGACTCCAAATTTTGAGATATAGAACTCAGGATCGATTTTTTTGGGGGCTGTCTTTTCTTCCATAGTTACTTCCTAATTCATCAGAACTGATGATTATAGACTACTCCATCCACGGTTCCGCCATCGCGCGTAACGGCTGTTACAGCAGCTGTCAACTGATTTGTGGTGGTCACCTTGTCTTGCACGACCATAATCACCATATCGCAGGTCAGGCTCAGAAAGACCGGATCCACATTGTTCTTGTTCTGGTTCAGCAACGGCGATGTGTCAAACAGAATCAGGTCAAAATCCCTTTTCATTCCGTTGATCATATTCTCAAGTAGAGAAGGCGTCAGCGTGAGGTAGAGTTCGTTGTCTCTCTTCCCTGCCGTAAGCATTTTCAGTTCTGAAAGTCCGGTATCCTTTATGGCATCTTCCCATTGCAAGGACCCCGCAGCCACTTCCGTAAAACCGTTTTCATATTCCAGACCAAAGGGAATATGCAGTTGCGGTCTTCGCATGTTCAGATCTACAAGCAGAGTCTTCATACTCGTAAAATAGGCCACATTGAAACCGAGCAGCGTGATCAGAAATGTGGTGCCCGCATCATCATGGGGGCTGGCGAATACCACCGTCTTCCGATTTTCTTTTTCTATGGCAGCAACGATATTTTCCCTGATTCTGTTAACCTCCGAATACACATAACCGTTCCTTAGCCTGCCGGCAAGGGCGGAAGGGCTTTCCTGGACATTAGCAGGCAGAGTCTTGCTGCGAGACTTTGAAAACGGTTTGGAACCTTTCTTCAGACTTGTTCCAAACTTTTTGATCCTGGACGATAACTGGCCGATGTTGAGCCATCCGATGGCCGCAGATCCATTCCCCTTGTATTCCTGATCACTTGTTGTTTCAGAGAATTTCTGCGTATCCTGCGATGCTACTGCTTTTTTTTCGGAAAAAAGCCCCTCCGTTTCTTCTTCGTCCACCGGCAATCTGTAATCCTGGTTTGGATCAACTTTCACACTGATGTATTGCGGATCTATCCCTTCAAGCGAGAACCCTTCATCTTCCTCTTTCGCCTTCTCTTTAGGCATCCCGGTGATATCGGAAACATCAATTCCTTCAAGGGGATTAACCAGATCGAAATCACCATCCTCTTCCCCTTCCGGAGGCCTCATGTAAATACTGATATCATCGATATCAATGCCTTCGAAAGGATCAACATCCAACGGCTTAGGGATTGACCCGAAAAGGTCACGACTGGTGATTATTTGATCGTTTTCAATGGCCGGTGGTTTCTCGCTGGACAATTTGCACGATCTCCTTTGCCAGTGCGGTATGATCTTTTGCTCCATACTTTGTCGGGTCAAACTCGAATATGGTCTTTCTTTTCATGTGCGCCCTGTCTATGTCCACATTGATCCGGATCGTCGTTTTAAAAACATTAATCCCTTTGGCCGTGAAATAGTTGATGATTCGTTCCCGGTTCTTTACATAAATATTTGCTCTTGAATCATATTTGGTTAGAAGCACTCCCATGAGTTTGAGTTTTCCGTTCTGCCCTCTGATATTCTGCAATATTCGCAGAAAGGTCGCCAGGCCATCCAGGGCAAATTGATCCGACGTGGGGATCGGTACAATGGCATAATCGGAAATCATCAGGGCATTGTTTACCATACAACCGATATTGGGTGGGGTATCTATCAACACATAATCGTATTTGGTAAACCCCTTATCGTTCCGAATGAGCCTCATAAATCCCAGGATGGAATCCGGCGTGTTTGAAGCGGTCCTCTCCCAGAGCATACAGCGAATGGTGTTGGGTACGACGTCCACATTGTCATTGGATGTACTGCAGGCCATGGAAGATATATCGCCCTCATCAATGGGGGCTTCCAGTGCTTTCACCAGCGAAAACTGCTCGCGTAATCCGATTTCCTTTACAAGGATAGAGGTGGAATTGCCCTGCGCATCGGCATCAATCACAAGGACACGAAATCCTTCCCTGCCAAGCGCATCCGCAAGATTCACGGTGGTCGTTGTTTTGCCAACTCCCCCTTTTTGATTTCCAATGGTAATTATTTTCTGCACCATGGCCTCCTGTCAAATCGTTTGCTGTTACTACAGATAAATATCATTTGCGTTTTTTTCCTATCATAGAAAGAAATAAGGGTCAAGCCAAATTTTAAATAATTTGATTTTTTTTTGGGATTGTGATGGATGTTTTAGGGATATGAGTCTATAAAATGAGCCTAAATGATCAATAATAAGGCTTTAAAGAATGCCGTTGGAAAAATAATGGCATTTTTAAAACCATTTCCTTCGGCATTTAGCATGATATGGTCACCATGAAATTGGAAACAACTCGACAATCTACGGAGAGTTCGATACCCACTCTGGAAAACAGCCCTTAAAACAAATCGATGCTAATAATGGGAAGCTTTCTTTTTGCTGTTGAAGCAATTGATACGACAGCTTGATAGTTTCTTGAAAAGCGTTAGAAAAAACAGTCAATTAACCTATATGAAACGAAAAAAGCACCTCTTTTCGGTTCTTGATTCTCGCCAACTAATATGCTAAGAGTGAAAATTATAGAAGATTGCCGAATACCCCATGGCCCCGCACACTTTCACATTATTGAATCCATACGATGAATAAGCCTCATTCCCAAATAAGCATAGACGCATTCCATAGATCAGCAAAATCCTGGCTATGGCCTCTTTTCATCCTTGTTCTCATCTCGGCCCTTTATTTCAGAATGGCCATAGATCTTTTTCAGATTTGGATCAGCAGCGATGAACATGCTCACGGCCTGCTTCTTGTTGCCATCTCCATCTATCTTTTGTTCAAGCGCAGAAAAGAGATCGTCGCCATTGAAACCAAGAGTTGGCTTCCGGGCCTGTTTCTTCTGATCGCGGCGATTTTTCTTTTTTTAGCGGGACATATTGCTGTGGAATATTACATACAGCGATGTTCCCTCATGGTTCTCCTGTTGGGGATCATAGGATATATATATGGAAAAAAGGCCTTCAAAATATTTCTTGTTCCCATTCTCCTGCTTCTGCTTGCCGTGCCCCTGCCGCAGATTATTGTAAACACCCTCACTCTGCCCCTTAAATCGCTGGTGAGCTCCTTTTCCGCGGAGATATTGAGACTACTGGATATAGCGGTTTTGCAGGAAGGAAACATCCTTGTTCTGCCCGGCATCACGCTCGAAGTCGTCAATGCCTGCAGTGGAATACGGTCTGTTTTTGCACTGCTTGTGTTAGCCTTTCTTTTTTCCTATGACATGAAATCCCCGTTTCAAAGGGTGCTCCTCGTAATTCTGACGGTTCCATTAGCCGTTTTTACGAACTCCTTGCGAATAACTGCCACAGGAATCCTGGCAAGTAACTGGAACGCTGAAACCGCTCTTCGCTTTTATCACGACTTTGGCGGGTGGGTGATTTTTGTTGTCTCCCTTGTTCTGTTATTCGCCTTGAAAAAGCTGATTCATGTTATTGGGTCTGGATGTTACGCATGAAAAAGACGCCTTATATAATAGTGTCCCTTCTACTGCTTCTCACCATCGCCGCCAGGGTGTGGATGGACAGACGCTTTAAAGGGCAATCTTCCCTTCCCCCGGTTCCTCTCCACTATTCTTATGGAAACTGGCGTGGAACCGATCTGGCGCTGGACAAAGACGTGGTTGAGATGTTAAAATCCGATCAGATTGTGTCACGACGATACCGTAGGGATGATGGACTGGTCGCCTATCTTTACGGGGCCTTTTATTTCTCCCAGGGCACGAATCGAACGATGCATTCTCCCCTGAACTGCTATCCGGGAAGCGGTTGGGAAATTGTGGACAAGGAAGAAATAGAACTCCATGGCCTCAAAAGGCCGGATGTAATAGTAAAGGCCCAGAAAGCGCTTATCAGAAAAGGCCTGGACGAACGTGTTCTGTATTTCTGGTACTATGCCGGCGGCAGAAATGCCTCCAATCAATATCTGAACAAGGCCCTCACCCTGTATGGCGCGGTTTTTGATGGCAGGACAGATGGCGCCTTGGTTACCATCTCCACCGGTCTGGCGCCTTCGTCCATGCAGGCAGAAAATTTCGAAAAGAACTTTATTTCAAAGATTATTGATGATCTTGCTGATCATCCGGTGGCCCGTTAGTTTCCATCCATAAATGGCCTTTTTTCGCAATCTCGGCGTCAAACTTCGAGGTTCCTTGTGCGACGCACTAAAGTACGTCTCCGCGTAACCTCTTGTTTTTCTAAACCTTGCGAAAAATTGCTCACTTATGAATTGGAAACCCATAGTGCCCAAAGTTGCACATCAGCAACTTATAATCTTGGCGCCTTTGCGTCTTTGCCTGCCCAGTGAAACCTTTTTGGCTGTTGTTTCACCGGGGCGTGAGACCTTTTCAGTTCCGGGTCTGTCCGTGTCAGGTACAAACAATGTTCCTTAAAAGGAGGCAGAAGGTGGTTACAAAAAATGCCTGCAGAGCGATTGTTTTCGTTTTGGTTTCTCAGTTCTTCCTGTTTAGTGCGGGATGTTCCCTTTTCGAAAGCGACGAAGACAAGGCCAATCGGTTCTACAAGCTGGGGATGACCGCCCTCGAAGAGAAGAAACCCGAGGAGGCATTAATCCAATTCAAGAATGCCACAAATAAAAACCCTTTCAACGCCAAGGCCCATTTTCAACTGGGATCTCTTTATTTCAATTCAAACCGACCCCAACTGGCTGCAATGGAATTGAACCTTGCCCTCACACAAGACCCCGAATCCATTGAAACAAAGGCCTTGCTTGCAAGACTCTACTACCGGTATGGCGCCTACGAAATGGTCATCCCCTTAGCGGAAGAGTTGATAAAAAAAGAAAAGAAAGACGTATACACCATGCTCATTCTGGGCAATTCCCTCCTCAATACCGGTAAATGGATGCAGGCGGAAGAAGTGCTGAAAAAAGCGGAAAAGGCCTACCCCGATAATCCAAGCGTGAAAATCAGCCTGGCCCGCGCCCTTCTCATGACAAACAATCCCGATGAAGCACGAAAAATCATGGAACAGGCGGCAAAAATTAATCCGAAAGATATTTCCATGCGAATCCTTCTTGCAACATTCTACGAAAATATCGAGCTCTTCGATCTTTCGGAAAATGAACTGACCAAAATAGAGAAGGAGTTCCCCGATAACCCCGTTTCTTATCTTGCTCTTGCCCGATTTTACCTCCGGAAGGGCCGCGTGGCGGAAGCCGAAAAAACCTTGAACGATGCCATCAAAGAGAAGGGTGTAAAAGACAAGAATATCTACCATCTCTTAGGCCTTATCGGGCACCGGCAGAAAAACTATGACGCTGCCCTGAAGAACTTTAAACAAGCGGTCTCAACAGCCCCGGATGACCAGAAAAGCCTCATACTCCTTGCGGATTACTACATTTTTCTGAAGAATTACGATCAGGCCAAGGCCACCTATGAAAAAATTGCGGAAAAATGGCCTCAGCTCATGCCCGTCAAATCAAAAATCGCGGAGATATTCATAGCAGAGCGAAATTACGACCAGGCCCAGAAGCATATCGAAGCCATACTCCAGGAAAACCCCGATTATGCCAGAGGGCATATCCTCCGCGGTCTCCTCTGGATGAAAAAGGGCGCAGCTCTGGATGCCAGAAACGAATTCATCAAAGCACGCGATCTCGCGCCTGACTCCGGGGAGGGCGATTACTTCTACGGTCTCACGTTCCTCAACGAACGGGACTACAAGATGTCCCTGTCTGAAATCCTGAAGGCCGTGGAAAAGAACCCGGATTCCCTGAGGACTCGATTGGCCTTAGCCTATATCTATTTCAGGACCGGAAAGCCGTTGTCCTCGTTATCGGAATTAAATCGAATTGTTGACATACAACCCGACAACAGCAGGGCCCGGCTCCTCAGGGCCGCCGTATATATTGAAGTGAAAGAATATGAAAAGGCGGAATCGGATTACCAGTATCTGATCCGGAAAGATCCCGATTCGTCCCTTCTTCGATTTCGATTAGCCGAAATATACAGGGCACAGGGAAAACTTGATAAGGCATTGGCCATTTTCAAGGAAGCTCTAAACAGCCATGCAGATCCTGCAAAACCGTTGAAACAAATTGCAGACATCTATGCCGAAAAAGGCGAATTCAAAGAAGCCATCCGCCTGTGTGATGAACAACAAAAAAAGCAACCGGAAAATATCCGGATCGGACTCATCAAGGCCTCTGTTTTTATCAAGGAAAAGAATTACGGGATGGCGGAAAAAGTTTTAGCCGACCTCATCAAAGAACATCCAAAATCCTTTGAACCGTTAATGGCCATGGCAGACCTGCACATGAACCGCCAGGATGCGCGCCAGGATTATGGCGCCGCACTGAAGATGTATCAAAGGGCATTGGAAATTGATCCCGGAAATATCGAAGCACGAATGAAAATGGCCTTCATCTACAAGAGCCTGCAGGATTATGAAAAAGCAGCAGAGTCCTATCGAGCCATACTCAAAGTGAATGATTCCTATGCGCCGGCGTTGAATGATCTGGCTTATCTGTATACGGAGATGGGGCAGGATTTGGATCAGGCCCTGGAATTAGCCAAGAAGGCATATCAAGTCATTCCGGGAAGCCCTGAAATCGCGGATACCCTTGGCTGGATATACCTGAAAAAGGGTTCTTTGCTCATGGCTGACAAGTACCTGAAAGAAGCCATCAGGGAAAAACCAGGCGAGCCGGTATTTCATTATCATTTAGGACTTGTCCTTTATCAGGAAAAAAATCCCAAAGGCGCCGAGGCGGAATTCAAGGAGGCAATCAGGCTGGGGCTTGACAAAAAAGAGTTGACCACCGCGAAAGAACTGCTTGCAAAGATGAAAGATCCCGATCATCTCCAGGAAGGCATGATTCAGGACATGGACAAGGCCATCGAAAATAAAGACTTCAGTCTCGCCCTCACATTTGCAAAGAAAGCTCGACAGAGGATGCCTGAAGACCCTGACATTGCGGATAAACTGGGATTCATCTACCTGGAAATGGACTCTTTGCTCCTTGCAAAAAACAATCTTGAAGAGGCTGTAAAAATGATGCCGGGGAACCCTGTTTTCCGTTATCACCTGGGACTGGCCCTTTACCTGGGAAAAGATTTTTCCGGCGCCAGGAACGAGTTCCAAAAAGCCATTAAAATGGGGCTGGATACCGACAAGGCCGCTGAAGCCAGGGACCTTCTCAGGAAGAGTCAGGAAAAAGAAGGGTGATCGTCTCGAAAAAGTCCCCGAAAGGACTTTTTCGAGAGGTTTTAAGTTTTACGTTTTGGGTTTTAAGTTATTGGTACAAAGCTTGATGGTCCCGTAAAAAGTCGAAAATCATCTTTCGTCATTCCCGCGTTCGCGGGAATGACGGCCTTGGGGACTTTTTACGGGAGCATCAAGGTTGATGAGGTCACGTTGTTTTTAAATCCAAAATCCAAATTCCAATCCCGCCCTGCGGGACCAAATTCCTGTCTGAACGCGGTTTTCGTTCAGGCACTGATCATGGTTTTTTTTTGGGCCATTGCGGGAGCTTCGCCCATTGGCTATTCCCCCGCAGAAGAGGAGATATCCCGGCAAGACGATTCCTTATTCAAACCTTCCTTTCGTTTTGATCCAAAAACCTGGCTGGATGTGAACATTTGGATAAGGATTGACCCTGATGATATTTTCTCAGGCAACCTCTTCGATAGCGTCGATGAAAATAAAGTGGCAACTTTGCCGGTAACCGCCTATCTATTCTCCTATAGCGCCTACCTCCAAGAAGGGGAGTTCCCGTTTTTCGAGACACGGACACGGCAGGGTTTAGTAGTGGAAAGGCCCTTTGAATACAAAGGCACCCTTCCTGTCCCCGGGTATGCCTCGGGTCCTGAGGGCGGAACATTTGCGTATCCGCATGAACAATTAGCCCCGAAAGGCCCAACAGGACCTGTCGCACCTGCTTCATCGGGACCGAGGTATTCCTCTCCGGGCACCGGTCCCCAGGGAGGCGAAACGAGGGGAGGGGCGCCTTATAAGTATGACGCCCCGTTGGGCCGGGAGAAAGGCGGGGTCGAGCAGTTCCGACAGGAGATTGCCCTCAGCCGCGCGGTGGGAAAACCTTACGGCATGATTCTTCTTGGGGCCGGCCTGACAGCACTTGCAGCCCTTTTCAGGATGTTCCGGCTCAGCCTTTTCATCATGGTGGGATGGTTCATTTTTTACTGGAGAGATGTCTGGCGCATCATTGTCGACCTGGTTTGATGGTTCGAATTAATTATTCCTCATATTGAACGGCCTGGTGAATTTTTTCTACCAGGTCTTCCAGGTCGCACGGCTTGGTCAGATAATCAAAGGCCCCATACTCCATGCCCTCTTTCGCGGCAATCTCTGAACCATGGCCGGTAAGCATAATCACGGCCATCTCGGGATAGGCCCTCTTGAAAATCTTGAGGACCTCAATCCCGTCCATGTCCTCCATTTTCAAATCAAGGATCGCCACATCAAAGTCCTGTTTCCGGATTGCCTTGATGGCATCGGTTCCGGTAAAGACAGCTTTGACCTGCATCCCCCTTTTTCTCAATCGCTTGGAGATGACCTCGGCGAAACCCACTTCATCATCAACGAGAAGAAGCCTGATACGATCTGAACGAATACCTTCCATATCCGGCATAATCCTTCTCCTGTCTACGCACGGCGAGAAGTAATCTCCTTCATCCGCGCCTCGATTATCTTTTCTTCATGCCTTCTTTTTTTGGCCACGGCCTCTTTCAGCTTGCCCATGAGCACATCCATATCGCACGGTTTCATGAGGTAATCAAAAGCGCCAAGCTTCATCCCTTCTATTCCTGTCTCAACGGTGGCGTGTCCGGTAAGCATGATCACTTCCACCAGCGGGAATCTTTTCCGGATCTCGCCTAACGTCTCGATGCCATCCATGCCGGGCATCTTCACATCAAGGATCGCCACTTCCACGCTCCGATCTTTCTCAAGGACATCCAGGGCCTCAGCTCCGCTGAAAGAAGTCACGATACTGATATCTCTCTTTTTTAACCGTCTGGACATGGCTTCCACGAAAGGAACCTCGTCATCCACCAGAAGTACGTTTGCAATCGACATACATTTCTCTCCTTTTACTATAGTTTTTAAGCTAATAGTCTTGGGGACGCGGATTTTCGCAGATAGGCGCAGATCATTATGAAGAATAAAAAATCAGAGTTCATCTGCGTTTATCAGCGTCCAATTTTTTTTGTCCTATTCAAAAAGTTCAGTGACACATGAAATCTCAGACATCCCCTTTTTTTGACTTCGGCAGAGGCACCTTCACTGTAAAGGTGGCGCCTTCATCAATAACGCTTCGGGCCTCGATATCTCCGCCCATTTTCTTAATAATCCCATAACAGATAGACAGCCCCAGGCCGGTACCTTTTCCCACGGGCTTTGTGGTAAAGAACGGATCGAATATTTTTGCAAGATTCGCCGCAGGAATACCCGGCCCGTTGTCGGTTACTTCGATGACAAGATGATCTCCCACAATAATATTATTTCCCTCCATCCGGGTGGTTAGGCGCAGGTTTCCGCCGGTCTTTTCCATGGCGTCAAGGGAGTTGTTCATCAAGTTGAGCAACACCTGCTGCAATTCGCTCTGGGAAACCCTTAGGGTGGGCAGATTTTTCTGAAGGTCCGCCTGGATCGTCACGTTGCTGTATTTTGCCCTCTGCTCGGAGAGCATGACCAGCTCCTCTATCAGTTCATTAATGGAGACATCCTGAATCCGTGAATCGGTTTTTCTGGCAAAGCTCAGCAGCTTATGGGTAATTTCCTTACAACGTCTGCCCTGGGTCCGGATCTGTTTCAAGGCACGCTCAAATTCGTCCAGGTTTTCCCCTTTCTTAAATTCCTCTTCCTCCAATAAATCCTCTATCCAGCCCGCCTCTTCCACCATGATAGCAACCGGATTATTGATTTCGTGAGCGATTCCCGCCGCCATCTCGCCCAGAGAAGCAAGTTTTCCCGTTTCAACAATCTGGTCGTTCATCAATTCCTTTTCCTTGTCCGCCTTTGCCACGCGAGACACCATTTTCTTGGACAGGAAAAATGCCGTCGTCACGATGCAGATCGTACCCAGAAGGATGAGGGCGAGGGTTATCTTGATGGTGGAGCCGAGATCCGAAAAGGCATCTGATGCCCTTTGCTGATAAACAAGGAGCCAGTCCCCATGCTTCAAAACGGCAGCCACATAAATGATTTTATTTCCAAACGAGTCATTCTGCTCCAGTATCCGAACCCCATCTTTGAATTTTCGGCTGTCGCGCAGGAAACCCAGATAGGGTTCCCTGTCCGGAACCAGTTCAAGGAGCGGCTTGGTCTGAAATTCTGCTTTCCTGTTGAGAATAAAGGCAAACCCCGTCTGTCCGATACGGAGATTTTCCACCAGGTTATTAAAGGCTTCAAAATCGATGGTAGCTCGTAGAAGCCACTTTTCACCCTTCCGGTTCTGTCTGACGGCGATAATAAAATGGGGAAGGCCCCGTAATCCCAGGAAAACATCGCTCTTGAAATAGTCGCTTTGCATGGCCTTCAAAAACCAGTCCGCATCGGAATAAACCGCCTTTCCCAATTTGAACGGCCCGGCGTAGGCCACTTGAATTCCGTCGGAATTTACGAGACCAAGATCGACAAAAACGCGCCCGTAAACCTGCTGCAGGGCTTCCAGTCGATCTCGGAGAAAGGCCTCGTTTTTCAGCTCCTCAAAGGAGAAGGAGATGCCAAGAAAACGAATGTTGTCCAGTTTTTCCCGCAGAAAGGTGTCTATATTCTGCTTATGTTTGAGCACCAGTTCCTTGAGATGGGCATGCACTTTTTCCTGGTAGGAAATCTCGAACTGGTAAAGGATGATGCCGCTGACCAGAATCATGGGCATGACCGAAACAATAATAATGGTCAACAGCATATTCCTGGTCAGAAGATGATAGTAACTCTCTTTTTTTTGTTTATCCTGCTTCATTGTTAAAATGCAAAGCCTTGAAATCAACCCAAAACGGTTTTGAAATAAATAACCATGCCGACCTGTCATTGGTTTTAAAAAACACCATACCCTGTTGCCCTGGTCAGGGTTGAATCACAATGGCCGGATACAGTCCCTGCAATTCGCCGTCGGGGTAAGGCTGAATCGTATTAAAGGAGATATTCTGGTTCTTTTGGGCGTGTCCCCTGTTTTTTTTGCCGTCAAAGAAGGCCCCGTTGGCTTCTAAAATGTGATGAATGCGTTCGCGGAAGGCGGTGACAAAACCGGCGCCACTCCCTTCAAAAGACATATTCCCTTTTACCAGGCCATCATTGATCTTGGATAAGTCTTCGAGGGCGATGCTGTTGGTTTCAAGCTCTCGCTGGTTCGTAATCAGCCCCCAGACCAGGTGGCCGGGCGGTATGATTAATGGTTTCTTAACTTCAATGATGGTATGGGGCATGATGATGGTGTCCTGGCCTACGGTAAGCCGGGAGTCCGACCGACCCCTTAGGAAGGAGTTAAACCCCACGAACACATTTTCACCCAAATCCGCTTCAATGATCTTTGCACCATGAGCAGTGATATCAAATCCCTCAAGCCGTGAGTTGATGATGTAACACTGTTCCTGCGCGTTGGCTCCTTTGCCTAACCACGCATTTTGAAGGTAGGCACGCTGGGCGACCAGGACATTTTCGCTGATGTGGGTCTTGGGCTTGATCACCGCATAACGGTCCAACGAGGCACTGTCGGGAACGGGAATGGACTGTTCAATATTCACCACATCAAAAACGCGCTGGAAAGCCTCTTTTCGGTTTTCCACAAAATCCATGATGAAACCCTGGGGCAGCCTGCCTGGGATAAAATTGATGTAATGGTTCAATTTATTGAGGGGGTAGCGGTACAAAAAATTGAACGCTTCAGGACTGCGAACCCATACGGTGCCGGGACCCACATTGAGGTGGCCGATCTCGCCGGCCTGTACATAGGAAAAGGTTCCGATGACACAATCGTTCATGGTTGTCAGGTCAACGGTTGCAAACGGTCCCAAAAAACACCCGTCGAGGGGAGAGCCGTGGATATTGGCATAGTGGGTGGAAACAGTATCTTTGATAAAAAATTTCTCCAGGGTTTCCGGGTCGTGTGAAAAATTGTGAACCAGGGTTTTGATGAGAAAACTGTCTTCGATATCAATGCCTTCATCTCTGGTTATGGGGATTTCAAACTTTTGATAATGAAACAGATCACCCTGGTGTTTTAGTTCGTCGCCCCGAATATCACTTTTGTAAAGTATCGAATTCCTGGCACGGATCTTCCCCAAAAAATAACTGCCGGCCAGACTGGAATGCCTGAACACAAAATCAAGGGGATGGTTTGGGGTAATGCCGTAGAAGGCATAGAATTTGACCATCTGGTTCAGTGGAACCAGATTTTTGATAAACGGACTTACGTCGTAATCAAGTTCACGCAAATTGATATTAATTCTTTGAATAATCCGGTCCAGCAGTTTTTCCAATTGTTTCATGATGGTCCCTAATTATAGACTATTCGGTTTCACCTTCTTTCATGGTGTGGAATACCGCCGCAAAAGCGTCGGTCATGCGCAATATTCCGATAAGCTCCTTGTTCCGGGTTACCAGCAGTGATATATGGCGCCCCGTAACCAGTTGCATAATCCCCACAACAAGGTAAGCGTCCTCTTCAATAAACTCGCCTTCAGAGAGGGTCTGCATAAAATCCTCCACTCTTAATTTGGAGGCTTTGCTGCAGAGGTCTTTCAAGGGCGCCGCCTTCAACCGCCGCTGTTTGCGCAGTTTGCTGACAAAATTGGAACTGAAGCCGAATTTGCTGAGTTCGATCATTTCGCCTGGATACTCATCTTTCGGTTCAAGAGCACGCAGCACATCCAATTGGCCCAATTTACCAATAACCCGCTTATCTTTATCCAGAATTAAGACGCCGCGGTGCTTATATTTGGTGTGGTCGAACTCCTCCTGGGCTTTTTCCAGGGCCAGGACCGCATCAAACAGGGTTGAACCCTTCGGGACAGTTGCATATTCCGACAGCGGCACCATTAATTCCTTAACGCGATATTCGCTCACAGAAGACCTCCCGTCTAATATTAGTAAAGCACCCTGGCCCGGCTTCCGTCTCGTAGAGCTACAGCCCGGACAGAGGGAGAACCAAGTTTTCAATATTTACGAGATTTACCTCTGCGTGTCAATGAGGAAATGCCACAACATCCGCAAGATGGGGCAGAATTGCGGTTGAGAGCTTTCTCAGAAAAATGATGACAAACCAAAAAAGCCTGTGTAAGACTATTATCTGTGAAGTTTTTCACCGCTGCTGATCTACTCCAAAGAATAAGGAAAAATAGTGAAAGAATTAGAAAGGCTTTTTGACAGGATTATCCAGCGTGTCAATGTCAATCTTCGAGAGCATAACTACGATGTAAATCCCTTTGTTCAGAACCTTATCCATGCAGATAAGATGACGAAATTCTATGCATTTTACGGGATTACGCCCCACCACCCGCTCAACTTTCAATTCAAACACTCCAACCTGGCCGGCAGCCATTTTATGGGAAAATGCCGGGTGACAAACTCGCTCCTTTACAAAAGCGACATCCGCGGCGATGAACTCAAGAAAAAAGGCGATCTGTTTCCGTATCAAGGTTTTGAAATCCTTATTGATGCAGATGAGGAGATTGAAATTGAAGACAGTTTTCTCATCAAAACCCTGGTTCATAATTTTTCACATGACCCGGAAACCCTGGAAAAATTTTTTATCACAGATACTGTCGCCACCCATTATGCCAATATCCACGGGTCCCCTATCAACGGATCTTTCCTTGGACCTTTTTCAACGATTGACCTGACCACAATGCGTGATTGTGTGATCGGTGCGTTTTCATACATTCAGGCCGGTGAGGTAAATCATCTGAAAATCGATCCCGGAACCGTGTGGGTGCGTAATCCCGGTGCGTTCAACTTCCTGTATCGGTATCCCGTCGACCGTCTGAACGATTACATTTATTTTGCCGAAGGCTTCCCACCTCAGGGGATATTCATCGATTTCGTGGAGGGCCGTAAGAAAGATTTCGAGCAGATTTTTAATGTCGTCAATATTGAACGACCCGCATCTGTTCCCGAAAGCAGCTCTTTGAACCGTTTTTCGGTGATCAAGCCCAAGACCCACATCAGCGAAAATGTCCTGGTCGCCCAGCGTGCCTGCCTTGAAAATGCGTGGTTAGGCAAAGGCGCCAACGTGCAGGAACAGTGCTACATCATCAACTCGCGGCTTGATGGGTTTGATATCACCGCTCATGGCGCAAAGATCATTGAAGCGGTTTTGGGTAAAAACGTGTTCGTGGGGTTCAACTCCTTCCTAAGGGGTCGGCCGAAGTCCAGGCTTACCGTAGGTCAGGACACCATCATCATGCCCCATACCATTATCGATAACAGAAAACCGCTGACTGTCCCGGCAGGCCATCTGGTCTGGGGCCTTGTGACAGACAAGAACGACCTTGAAGTCAACAGCATACCCCTTGATAGCTTATCAAAAATGAAAACCACACTGTCTAAAGGGAACATGATATTTGAAGGGAGCGGGGCCGGTTTTGTTTCCTCCTTCAAAGAACGGATTCATCACATTCTGAAAGAGAACGGCGCCTTTTTCGATGGAAAGGCAAACAGGGGACATGCTCAGAGGAATCAGAGTATTTCGTTCAACACCATTCAGCCGTACCCAAAAGGAGATAAGGAAGGGTTGTATCCGACGATCCTTATTCAATCTTATTTAAAATAGGTCAGCAGCGCATGCAGATTGGTCAGGGGATGGGGGGGACAACCCGGGATAAACAGGTCCACCGGCAACAGGCTGTCCAGGCCTTCGGTGATTTCGGGACTCCCCCTGAACGGACCGCCCGTCAGAGCACAACTTCCTACGGCAATCACGACTTTTGGATCAGGCGCCGCTTCATATGTCTGCAGAAGCGCCGTTTTCATATTCTTTGAAATGGGGCCGGTAACCACAATACCGTCGGAATGACGGGGTGATGCCACAAAATTGATGCCGAATCGGGCCAGATCGAAAAAAGGGGTTGCCAGCACATTTAAATCCGCTTCACAGGCATTGCAGCCTGCGGCGGACACCTGACGAAGCTGAAGTGATCTTCCAAAAAGTTTTTTGAAGTGCTGCTTTGAATGCTCGGCCAGAGAGGTAATCGTGCCGTCTGTCAGTAAATGTTTTTTTTCGGCAACGGAAATTTCAAAGTCTTGGGTAAAAGCAACAAATTGACCTTTAGAAATTCTTTCACAGGTTCCACAAAATATACAGCGACCCATATGAATTAATCTGCGTTCAGCGTCGATGGCATCTTGGGGACACGCCTTGGCACACTGACAAACCAGGTCCGCGGATGCGTTTTTATTGATCTGTGGCATCCCTCGGTAACGCTCCCATAATGCAATTTTTTCCAGCGGGTATCGGGTCGTTCTGCAGCCCTGTTCAAATCTATTTTTCAGTGTATTAAGCATGGTGACTTCTCTTTATTGCTGATATTTATTCGATATTATATATCTAACGGCTAATGGCTAATAGCTAATGGCTTTTTTTCCGTTACAGATCAAACCCGCAATAGGACAGGTTATAGCTCTTGTTGTTAAGAGGAAAATCAGAAATCCCCGTATCTCGCAAAGACATGGACAATCCGTTCCAGTTGTGAAACGAGGGGTCCTTAATTTTATAGCGGAGGATATGGTTTTCCGCATCTGTCAAAACACAGTGCGACACCTCGCCACGCCAGGCTTCATTGATGGTAACCACAAAGGATGAGGCTGCCAGAGAAAAATCTCCCGAACCAACAAAACTTGTTTCAACCGGATCGTTCATCATGGACTGAATAAGATCAATGGATTGCATGATTTCATCCGCCCTTACTTTTGCCCTGGCATAAACATCCCCTGTGGGCTCCGAATTTTCAGGGATATCCAGTTTGCTGTAATACTCAGTGGGAAAACAGCGCCTCACGTCATAGGGAATTCCGCAGGCCCGACCGGCTGGACCCACCAGACCCAATTTTTCAGCATCGGATTTGCTGACAGTGCCGCAATCTTCAAATCTGGAACGGACACTGGATGTGGAAAAAAGAAGATCGATCACATGTTTTATCTGTGGTTTAATCTCAACAATACGTTCTATCAAAGTGTTACGGATGTTATCGTTCATGGAAAAAACCACGCCGCCCGGTCGAATAAATCCCTTGCTGAACCTGTTTCCACAAAGGAGCAGCGCCATATTCAGAAAATCACCCCGCATGCGGCCACAGTAATTCGCGGGCGGCAGAAACGCCACATCACCGCTCAAAGCGCCCAGATCACCCACATGATTCTGGATACGTTCCAGCTCCAGGGCAATGGTCCGGATGATCCGTGCACCCGAATCCGGTCTAAAAGACGAAAAGGCCTCTATGGCCTGGGCCATGCACAGGCTGTGTCCAACCGTGGTATCCCCTGCAATGCTTTCCGCAAGCACCGGCAGCCGTTTGGCATCGACTTGAGTTAAAAGTGTTTCAATGCCCCGGTGTTGATAC
>BS_KBA_SWE02_21mDRAFT_10000206_pt1 | contig 21114 bp, 18 predicted proteins | sample BalSeasSWE02_21m_FD_9196 | JGI IMG/M metagenome (IMG submission 9196)
AAGCGGCCCCAACGGCCCCACCGGCATCCCCCGCGGCCGGTTGGATCCAGATCCTTTCGAAATCGCTCTCGCGCAGCAGGCGACCGTTGGCCACACAGTTCAGGGCTACACCACCCGCAAGGCAGAGATTCTTAAGCCCCGTTTCCCGATAAACCTGCCGGGCCATCCTGAGCATGATCTCCTCGGTAACGGCCTGGATACTGGAAGCAAGGTCCATTTCTCTTTGGGTAATATTCGCTTCAGGCTTTCGCGGAGGGCCGCCGAACAGTTTTGCAAAACGTCCATTGGTCATGCGCAGGCCGCCAAGAAAATCAAAATATCTAAGGTTCAGTCGAATGGAGCCATCCTCTTTCAAGTCGACAATCTCGGAAAGAATCAGGTCCTTATAACGGGGCACCCCATAGGGCGCCAGCCCCATGAGTTTATATTCCCCTGAGTTGACCCTGAAACCGGTGAAATAGGTGAAGGCGGAATAGAGAAGGCCCACCGAGTCGGGAAAATGGAGTTCTTTCAGGAAACAAATCTGATTCGCCCGGCCGAATCCATAACTTGCGGTGGCCCACTCGCCTACCCCGTCCACGGTAAGAATGGCGGCCTCTTCAAAAGGAGACGGGTAAAAGGCGGATGCAGCATGGGCCTCGTGATGTTCCGTGAACAGTACCTCCTTTTCATACCCGATTTCCTGTTGTATCACTTTGGGAACGTGGAGTTTTCTGCCAAGCCAGAGGGGAATGGCTTCCAGCCATGAGCGGAGTCCCTTCGGCGCCACGGAAAGATAACTCAGGAGGAGTCGCTCAAAGGTGAGGATCGGTTTGTCGTAGAAAACAACATAGTCCAGATCCTGAGCCGTAATGTCCCCCTCTTCCAGACAGTATGCGATGGCGTTTACGGGAAATCGGGGGTCGTGTTTTTTTCTCGAAAACCGCTCCTCCTGCGCCGCCGCCAGGATGTGGCCATCCCTCAGCAGGCAGGAAGCGCTGTCATGATAAAAGCAGGAGATCCCTAAGATATTCAAAGTTCGAGTCCCTTATTTTCCATCCATGAAATTCTCAGGTATCAGAACCGCAACGACCTCTCCTTTGGCGACGATTTTGCCTTTGGCCGAGAGGGTCTCCGTCAGGGTGACTTTTCGTCCTTTCACCTCCGTTATTTTTCCACGGACCTCCAGAATCTGATCAATGGGTGTTGGCGCCAGAAAATCCACTTTCAGTGAAGCCGTTACAAACCTCAAGGGTGGATCGCTTCCCATTTCTCTGCCTTCCTCCCGGTATTTTGCGGCCGCCGCCGAGGCGGTGCCATGGCAATCGAGAAGGGACGCCACCAGTCCTCCGTATCCGAAGCCGGGAAAACCACCCGTATGATAGGAGCGCGGGTGAAAATGACAAACGGTTTCTTCCCCATCCCAGTAACTCTTTAATTGCAGTCCATCCTCGTTCAGCCTTCCGCAACCGTAGCAATGGGCAAAATCATCCGGATAGTAATCTTGAAACGCCTTTTCAGTCATATTCATCTCCTTTTTTTCGCAAAATCCCTGCCCATTTCCACAAAATATTCAATCGAATCGGGATTTGCCATGGAGTCCACATTGACGGCCTTTTCCAGGGGGAACCCGGCAAGGATTTTTTTTACCGGCACTTCCAGTTTTTTCCCATTCAATGTGTGAGGGATTTCCGCGATGGCGTGAATGCTGTCCGGAACATGCCGGGGAGACAGGGCGCTGCGAATGCTTTTGTTGATTTTGCTTTTCAGGGCATCATCAAGGGTTGCATCTTCTTTGAGCACAACAAAGAGGGGCATATGGTATTGGCCATCGGCGCCCTCAAAACCCACAATCAGACTGTCCATAATTTCGGGAAGATCTTCCACGACGCTGTAGATCTCACTGCTCCCCATCCGAACACCCTGGCGATTGAGGGTGGAGTCGGATCGGCCCAGAATGACTGCGCTGCCCCTCGTGGTAAACTTGATCCAGTCCCCGTGTCTCCAGATGCCCGGATACAGGTCAAAGTAGCTTTCCAGATAGCGACTGTTATTCTTATCGTTCCACAGAAACAGAGGCATGGATGGCATGGGTTCCGTGACCACCAGTTCCCCCACCTGGTCCAGCAGTTCATTTCCCTCTTCATCAAAGGCTGCGGCCTTGATGCCAAGACCCCTGCATTGAAGCTCGCTGGCATGAACGGGCAGTATAGGGGAACAGGCAAGAAACCCGCTCACAATATCCGTGCCGCCACTCACCGAGGCTAACCATACATCACTTTTTACCTGTTCATACACCCACGCGAAACCTTCCGGAGAAAGGGGCGAGCCGGTGGAACCGATGACCTTGAGGCTGCTCAGATCATGCGTCTCACCCGGTTTCATCCCCTCACCCATGCAGGCGGTAATAAACGCCGCACTTGTGCCAAAGACAGTAACCTTTGCCTTTTCAGCCAAATCCCAGAGCATATCCATGCCGGGATACCCGGGACTTCCATCAAAAAGAACGGGGATAGCACCCATGAGGAGGGAACTTTGAACGATATTCCACATGACCCACCCGGTGGTGCTGAACCAGAAAAAGCGATCCCCTGGGTGAACATCCATCTGAATTCCTTGGAATTTCAGGAATTCCAGCAAAATGCCGCCGTGCCCGTGGACAAGACCTTTTGGCAGGCCGGTGGTTCCGGAGGAGTATACTACCCAGATAGGATGGTCAAAAGGCACCTGTTCATAGACCAGATCCTTGGTTTTCCCCAGAAGATCCTTCCAGAGGAGTACATTCTCAAGACCTTTGAAATCCGCAATCCGGGCATTCTTATCAAGGTAGGGAACCATGACGGTCTTCTCAAGAGACGGCAGGACATCCTGCAGCCTGGCGACGGCCGATTGACGCTCAAAGGTTTTCCCCCCATAGGAATATCCATCCACGGCAAAAAGGATTTTGGGCTCTATCTGCATGAAGCGATCAATGATGCTTCGCGTCCCGAAATCCGGCGAACAGCTTGACCAGATGGCGCCAATGCTGGCTGTTGCTAAAAAGGCAACCAGGGTTTCAGGAATATTGGGCATAAAGGATGCCACACGATCGCCTTTTTTGACACCTATATCTCTGAGGGAAGCTGCCACGGAGGAAACATTCCCATGGAGCTCATCCCAGGAGATTTCCATGAGAGGGGTAATTTCCGACTGAAAAAGAAGCGCCGGATGGTCCGAGGTCATGCGACGAAAAACATGTTCCACATAATTGAGCTCCGACCCCTGAAACCATCTGGCCGTTGGCATCTTTCCTTCAAGGACCTTGTCGTAGGTTCTGGAAGCCATGATCTCAAAAAACTCCCAGAGCGATTCCCAGAAATCCTCCTTCTCTGTGACAGACCACTGCCAGAGGGCGTTGTAATCCGGGAATTCCAGGCCTTTTTTCTCTTTGAGCCATGCCATGTACTTCGTTACATTGGCCCCGCTTTTTAGCGCTTCGGAAGGTTCCCAAAGTAGGGTTCCCTCAGTGATCGCTCTACTTTCCATCGGTTTTCTCCAAATATAGATTTTTCAAGCGGTCTAAGAACTCCTGATCCCGCTGTTGGATCGTCTTGTCCAGATCCGCCTGGGAAAAATCCACAGCATAATCGTAGAACCCCTTTCCACTCTGAATCCCTTTATTTCCTTCGGCAACCAGGTGCTCCAGCACATCAGGGACTTTTGTTGAGCTTCGGATAACGGGCAACAGATTCTGAAAAACATTATACCAGACCTGGAGGCCCCCCAGATCCATAGTGAGCAGGGGTCCGATACTCGCCAGACGAAAACCGATGCTTCCCCTGACAGCCCTGTCAATGTCCGAAGCGCTTGCCACTCCCTGCTCAAGAAGATCAAGCACTTCCCGAACCATGGCAATCTGGATTCGGTTGACAATAAAGCCAGGGATCTCCCGGTTGATTTTCACCGGAAGTTTTTTGATTTTCTCCAGCAGCGCATAGGCGATGTCCGCTGTTTCATCGGTCGTGTGCTCGTTTTTTACCACTTCCACGACGGGTACGATGTGAGGAGGGTTAAACCAGTGGGTAACCACCAGTCTGCCTTTGTTTTTAACCCTGATACTGATATTTCCAAGGGTAAGGGACGACGTATTTGTGGCGATGACGGCATCTTCCCTCGCAAAGGCTTCGATCTGCTCGAAAAGACCCTGTTTGAGATCCAGGTCCTCAGGAGCCGCCTCCACGATGAAATCCATCCCGGCAACCGCTTCCTTCAGATCCGTGGTAGTGGAAAGCCTTTGAAGACATGCTGAAATATCTTCTTCCTTAATAAGACCGGAACTGCAAAAGCGCTCCAGGTTCTTTTCGATATGTGCCCTGCCAGTGGCCAGGATCGATTCCGCAATATCATAGAGCATCACGGGATAGCCNCCCATGAGNAAGCTTTGGGCAATGCCGTGCCCCATGATGCCCGATCCAAGAATTCCAATGTTCCGTATTTCTTCCANTTTCATATTCCTTCTCCCAAATCCGGCCAAACCGGAACCAAAAAAGATCTCGCGCAAAGACGCAAAGGTTTTTCGGCGTTTAAATCTCAATTGAATCTTTGTCGTTATTATACTGCTCAAGAAAAAGAATTTGGACGCTGATAAACGCAGATTATACATGATCTTTCTATTTATAATGATCTGCGCTTATCTGAGGAAATCTGCGTCCCCAAAACTATTCTCTTAGCTATAGCTTCGAGAGAACTTTCTTGTGCATATTCAATGGGACAGAAAGTCGTCCCGCATGACGCGCTTTAATGTTTTTCCCGCTATATTTCGAGGGAATTCATCCATGATGATCACCTTCCGGACACGCTGGAATTTTGCACTCACATGCGCATTAATCCACTCTGCCAGTTCTTTTTCCGCAATTTTCCCGGGTTCCGTAAGCGTAACCGCGGCAACGGGCGATTCCCCCCACTTATCACTTGGAATCCCGAATACCGCGGCTTCAAGAACGGCAGGATGCTGAACAATAATCTCCTCTATATCCCGGGGATAGACGTTCACCCCCCCTGAGATGATCATATCCTTTTTCCGGTCAACCAGGTACAGGAAACCATCATCATCCACGTACCCCATATCTCCGGTATAGAGCCATCCATTCACGATGGCCTTTTCCGTGAGATCAGGTCTTTTGTAGTATTCTACCATCAGAGTCGGGCCCTTCCCGACAATTTCCCCCACTTCGCCCACGGGGACCTCATTTTTTTCTTCATCTTCGATTCTCATATCAAAGAACGGAGTGGGTATCCCGACAGACCCGGTTTTGGCCATATAATCGTTCTTATCCAGGATCGTCAGGAATCCTTCCGTAAGGCCGTAGAGTTCATAGAGCCTGTCCGGAAGATGTTTGATCAACTCTTCCTTGTGTTCTCTGTGGAGCGGCGCCCCTACGGAACAGATCATCTCCAAGGACGAAAGGGCTTTACTGGAAAAACCGGGAGAATGAAGAACTGCAACAATCTGGGCCGGGACCATCATCACATGGGTCACTTTCTCTTCCCTGACCGTTTCGATAAAGGCTTCCGTGTCGAACTGTCGGTGTAGGATATAGGTTGCCCCTAAGAACATGGAGGCCATGAGTGTAACGAAGGCGCCGTTAAATACAATGGCCCCCGAATGAAGGATGACGCTTTCGGGAGTCATGCGAAAGGTGGATGAAAACAGGGTGCAATACATGCCGCGCACGTCATGGCTGTGTACGATGCCCTTGGGGTCGCCTGTTGTGCCGCTGCTGTAGATAATGTTGTATATATCATTCCCAACGATCTGAATTCCTTCCGGATCCCGACCCCTTGCCGAAGCCTTCAGGCGATGGTAGTCTTGAAAGCCAGGCGTATTCGGACTGTCGGTCAGGATATATCGATCGTGTGGAATTCCGGGAAGATCATCCCTGATCTGGTTCAGGGTGTCCGCAAAATCGGAGTTGGCGATAACCATGACCGAATCCGAATCGTTGAGAAGGGAAATCAGCCCTTTGTTCAAAAGCAGGGTGCTCATGGGCACGACGACCGCGCCCACCTTGGCGACGGCCCAGTAAACCTCTAACAACTCCAGGCAGTTGGGGAGCAATGTGGCAATCTTATCCCCTTTTTTTATCCCCAGGTCAAGCAACGCGTTTGCCAGGCGGTTTACGCTCCGATTATATTCCCTGTACGACCATCTGGCATCCTCAAAAACCAGGGCAAGTTTATCCGGCTGATATCGGGCATGTCTGCTTAAAAGGTTTCCAATATTCATAGGTCAGACCTCGTATAACACTTCGTTCGGTTTCCAGTTGACGGTTGCCGGTTACCGGTTAAGAACAGGCGCATTATCCTTGCCTCGTTCCCACGCTCCAGCGTGGGAATGCGTACCGGAAACCGGAAACCGTGAACCGCTGTTACGTTACATCAGCACCCTCGGCAACCACAGGCACAGCTCCGGAAAGAGAATTATAGAAATGACCACCAGAATCTGAAGAAAGACAAAAGGAACAATTCCCTTATACATTTCCATAAGATCCAGGCCTAAATCCAGGCCCTTCAGGTAAAAAATAGAGTAGGCGAACGGCGGCGAAAGGAACGATATCTGCAAACTTGTACAGATCACCAGGCCTACCCAGAGTGCATCGAAACCGAGATTGAAGAGTATGGGCGAAAAAATAGGCACGACAATCAGAAGAATCCCGATCCAGTCGATGAACATGCCGAGAAGGAGGATAATCAGCAGCATGGTAATAAAGATCCCCCATTTGCCCAGACCCAGGGACATGAGAAAATCGGTAATCACCTGACCGCACCCCGCGCTCAGAAAAGCGCCGGTAAACAGGTTGGCGGCAACTGCGATGAAAATAATCATCGACGTAATCCTGATAGTGATATAACAGTTCTCCTTGAATCTCTTCCAGGTGAGCTGTTTGTAAATCAGGCTCAGGAGGGTAGCGCCTATGGAACCTACGGCGCCTGCTTCCGTAGGGGAAGCAACCCCGATAAGAATGGAACCCAGAACGAGAGCCACCAGAAGAGCGGGGGGAATGAGATATTTGAGCCCCATGATGAAAGATTCCATGGAAAAAAACGGCAGTCTCTCTTCCGGAGGCAGGCTTGGCCCCAGCTCGGGAGTGATAAAGCACCTGATCAGGATATAGGCGATATAAACAACACCCAGGAGAACCCCCGGTATAATGGCGCCGGCAAACATCTGAATGACCGATACCCCGGCCATGGGGGCATAAAGGATGAGCATAATACTGGGCGGAATGAGAATTCCCAGGGTGCCTCCGGCGCAGACGCAGCCGCTGGCGAGAGACTGCCTGTAGTTGGCGTTGAGCATGGCCGGAACCGCAAGAAGCCCGATGGCGGTCTCCGAGGCGCCTACCACCCCCGTGGTGGCCGCAAACAGGATGGCAAGGGCGACCGTTGCAACGGCCAGTCCGCCATTGAGGCCGCTCATCCATTTATGAAGCACCTGGAATGCTCTTTCCGCTACCCCTGAGGTCTGCATCATGGTTCCCATGAAAATAAAAAGGGGAACGGCCGCCAGGATATATTCAGAGAGGGTGCCCGTCATGAGCCGCATGGGTATCATGTAAAGAAAGGCCTGCCCGGAGGTGAGCAACCCGAATACAAGCCCTACCGTGCCGACACCCATGGCGATGGGAAAGCCTGTCAACAGGATAAGAAGACTCAGGAGCATAAGAATGGTTGTCAGCTCAGGACTCATGATTTCCCCCCTTGGCCACAAAAATGATGTTTCTCAGAAAATCCACCAGCCCCTGCAGGAAGAATAACACCAACCCTAAAACAATCGCCATGTTGAACGGCCCTAACAGGGGTCGCCATGCACTGGCTGATGAACGTTCTCCGTTAATGACCGACCAGATGGCATGGTTTCCGCACTTCCAGATCAGTACGCTAAACAGGGGGAAAAAAAGAAAAATATAGCAGATGATATCCATGATCGCCCTGCCCCTCCGTGACAAACGGCTGGACAGCAGATCCATTCTCACATGTCCGTTACAATAATGACAGTAGGCGGTTCCCAGGATAGCGTAGCTCCCATAGAGCATGATGGTCATGTCATACGCCCAGAAACTGGGGATGTTAAAGAAATACCGCCCTGTGATGTCGTAACCGATGGCGATCACAAGGATCACCACCAGGAAGCTCGCCCATTTGCCCACCAGATCGCTCGTGCGATCGATGACGTGAAAAAACTTTTCCATGTTGTCCTCTTCAGAAGGCGAAGGCCACTGCCCCATTATTTTTCTGAGGCAGCAGCCTGCCCTTAACACTTGAATTTTAGATGCGAATTAATGCGGAAGGTTGTAGATCTCATGATACGGGTACCACCTCTCGCCAAAGGCCTTCTGGGAATTCCAGACCTTGCCGAAAAACACGTCTTTGGCCGCCAGTTCATCCAAATATTCATGGGCCCATTTTGTAAACGTCTTGACCGTCTCTGGATCCATGGTCACAAAGGTTACCCCTTGCTTTTTGAGAAAGTCCACGGCCTCAATGTTTTTCTTTTCCATCCAGAGCCAGTTGTTCAGCCTCGTCTGGTCGACCGCGGCTTCCAACTGGGCCTTCAGGTCATCCGGCAGGTCATCCCAGGCTTTCTTGTTGATTACCAGTTCACACTGGGAAGTAGGTTGATGGATGCCCGGGAGCATTACATATTTGCAGACCTCCCAAATGCCCAGGGTCTTGTCAAAGGCGGGAATGCTGTATTCGGCCGCGTCCAGAACGCCTCTTTGCAGATTGGGCATAATTTCTCCACCAGGGACAAAAATCACGGACATGCCATGTTTTGCCAAAACATCCCCCATGAGGGGCATCATGCGCATTTTAATCCCTTTAAAATCGTCCACGGTTTTCAGGGGCTTTTTGGCCCACATGAAATCTTCCATGGAAATAGGATCACTCACAAGGACCTTTACCTTGTAGCCGTAGGTGTCATACATCTCCTGATACAGTTCCTTGCCGCCGCCCTCATTCAGCCACATCTGCATATCCAGGGGGTTGAACCCGCCGGGGACCGAGCAAAACAACGGGGAGACCGGGATTTTTCCCACCCATTGGCCCGCATACCCGTAATTTGCCTGGTACACGCCGTCGCTCACTGCCTTGATTCCCTCAAAGGGAGGAACCAGGGAACCGGCCGGATAGACTTCAAAGATCAGTCGTCCGTGTGTTGCCTTCTTAACGGCTGCCGCCAGACGGACCAAGGTGTCGTGGTACAGCATGCCTGAAGGCACAAATCCCTGTACTTTCCATTTGATGACTTTATCCGCTGCCAAGCCGGTGGAAGCCCACAGCAATACCATGGTGACGACCAGAAATACCCTCAATAAATTTCTCTTCATTTCAAACACCCTCCTGAATCGATGATAGTTTTATCTTGAACGTCAACAAATAAACCAGGCTGAACAGATCCACCTCCTTTCGTCGAAAAACTTCCCTACAGACCATGCCAAACCGTTTTTCTTATGCAGTGTCCTGTACAAAAAAAGATTAGAGTATTCATTACTACTACTCGCTGATTTTGTCAAATGTTGCTTTTGCCCTCTGGGATTCCCATAAGGATCAAAATAACAAGGTCGCCGAAAAAAACCCCGAGAGACCGGATCAGTCAAGCCACCTCTCCCGCCACATCTCCCACATGAGAAGCGCCCACAGACGATAGCAATGGTTGGCCCTGCCGGAAATATGCTCTTTAAGCTGAGTTTCAACGCATCCGGAATCAAAAAGCCCTTCCCTTTTTAATCGACTCACTGACAGGTAATCCGACAGCATTTCTTTCAGCTCGCCCCGAAACCATTTTTCTATGGGCACGCCAAACCCCATCTTCGGTCTTTCAAAGAGCGCCTCCGGCACATAGCGGGACAGCAGTCTTCTGAGCAGGTACTTTCCCTTGCCCCTTTGGTATTTCAGGTGATCCGGCAGGCAGGAGGTGAATTCCACCACCCGATGATCCAGGAGCGGCACACGAACTTCCAGGCTTACGGCCATGCTGGCCCGATCCACTTTGGTCAGCATGGCATCGGGGAGGTAGGTTTTCTGGTCCACCCGCATGAGCCTCGAAAGGATCGGCCAACCTTCCGTCTCCCTGAACGTTTCTTCATATTGACTTTCCACAAGGCCCCTTTGAAGGAGATCCAACAACATCTCTTTCGGCCAGACCTGGATGGTCATTCGGTAAAGAGACTGGATATCTCCCCCCTGCATGAGGACCACCAGTTTCTGCCATTTTTCAGGGAAATTGGCTACATTGAACCGCTGCGGGAGGCGCATTCGCCAGGGCATATAGCATCTTTCCACCCAGGAAACAGGGATTTTCGCCAGCGCCGACCCCAGAGGACCCCTGGCCTTTTCCGGGACCCGTTGAAAAGCCGCTGCCATGGCCCGGGTGCTCCAGTAACGTACGTATCCTGCAAATTGTTCGTCTCCCCCGTCTCCTGAAAGGGCCACCGTTACATGGGCACGGGCCAGTTGTGAAACCAGGAATGTGGGCACTGCGGACGCATCGGCAAAGGGCTCATCATAGATTTCCGGCAAGTGAGGAATGACCGCCAGCGCGTCTTTTGGACTGACATAAAATGAGGTGTGATCCGTTTTCAGATGCTCTGCCACTTTGGCGGCCCAGGGCGCTTCATTGAAACCAGGCTCATTGAAACCGATGCTGAAGGTTTTTACGGGGGCACTGCTCACCTTTTGCATCAGGGCCGCCACCATGGATGAATCGATTCCCCCGCTTAAAAGCCCCCCCAGAGGCACATCGCTGATCAAACGATCGGACACGGCCTCCGTCAAAAGGCGGTCCAGTTCCTCCAGCGCATCCTCTTCCTGTTGAATGGGCATCGGAGGATGACCTTGAAGGTCGGGTAGGCTCCAGTAGGGTTTTATCTGCAAACGGCCTTTGCGGAACCTGGCAAAATGGCCTGGTAAAAGCTTGAAAGTATTCTTAAAGACCGTCCTTGGGGCGGGAATATATTGGTAATGCAGAAAGAGGGGAACCGCATCATGGTCAAGGTCCTTGGGAAAGTCCGATAAGCCCATAAGGGCTTTTAATTCGGATGCGAAAAAAAGTTTATTTGACCCGGAAAAATAAAACAGGGGCTTGATACCCAGCCTGTCCCTGGCCAGGAACAGGCTCTCCTCCTTTTGGTCCCATAAGGCGAAAGCAAACATGCCGATAAATCGTTTCAGACAATCAATGCCCCAGTGGCAGTAGGCCTTGAGAACGACCTCAGTGTCGGTGTCGGTTTTAAAGGCATATCCCAATCCTTTGAGGGTCTTTCGAATCTCCTTGAAATTATACACTTCACCATTATAGACGATTCGAACCAGGCCATCGTCGCTCGCCATGGGCTGGCGGCCGGCAATCGACAAATCAATCACGGACAATCTTCGATGCCCCAGTCCTATGCCATGCTTTTCATCAAAAAAAAGGCCCGAATCATTCGGGCCGCGGTGGGACAACGTCAACAGGCTCTCGGGCAGAGATGCCTGCAACCAATCAAACTTGTCTTTTGAAATGAAACCCGCAATGCCGCACATACAAATTTACGCCTTTCCTTTACGCCTTGTTTTCGCCATAAACCTTTTGACAACTGTTCCATACCTGCCGCCATCGCGGGATTTCCAGCGGATCCACCGGAATGGAGCGGTGCCGCAGAATTCGATAATCNAGTCCTGCTGCAATGGCAAAAGTTTCGACCAGGGCCTTTATGATATTATTCAAAACGCCTGCGGCCAGAACGTAATTTTTGTCCAGAACCGATCGGATGAGCAATGCCCGTGAAGAATAATACCGGCTTTTTAAAATATTTACCAGGGACAGAGAATTCTTTTGATAACCCAGCAAAATATGGGGCAAACAGGCAAAACAACTGCTTCGGTAAGTCCTCAACAGGAGTTCCTGGTCCTGGGATTTGTTCATGTCAACCCGGTAGGGATGTTGACGAAACCATTCCGTTCGACCCATCCAGGTGGGATGGGCAAAATAGAACCCGGACGTTGGGCGACTGGAGATTTCCCGGTGGGTTTGCTTGAAGGTGTAGGTTCCGATGACCCTTCCCCCTTCTGCAAAAATGATAATACGACTGGCCAGCAGATCAATCCCGGGGTGGGTTTCCAGATATGCCGCCTGTTTCGCCAACCGTTCGGGATAGGCCAAATCACCGCAGTCCATGCGTGCGAAGTATCCTCCACGGCTCAATGCGACACACTGGTTCAGGCGAGTGGGAAGCTTCCTGTTTCGTCCATCTGAATACACCCTGATCCGCGAATCATCGATATCCCGGGCGAGCCGCACCGTTTGGTCCGTTGAACCATCATCCATAAGAATCAACTCCCAATGTTCATGGGTTTGGTTTTGAAGGGAACGGATGGTGGGTAGAAGCGTTTTCTCACCGTTGAAGACGGACATGCCGATACTGATCAGGGGCTGCTGCAATTTATTGCTCCGGAAACATGCGGCCGGGCCAGCCCGATGCCGTAAAGGTCTCTTTGCCGAAAAAACGCCAGCTTAACTCGAAGACCAGTCTTCGAGCGGCGCGGGGGCCGCGCACTTTCCCCCAAACCAACATGGCGGGAAACACAAGCGCCTGCCGCAGGAATCGTAAACCGAAATTCATGCCGTGGGCCCGCAAGAGTTGATCAAAGGAAGTCCGCAACGGCGTTGCCTCGTTTACCGCCCCGTGGCCCTTTGCCGAAAGAGCAAAGTCAATGACCTCTTTTAAGCGGATTTTATAGGTATGATCCGACAGGGTTCGTTCATAACCGGCTATGGCTATTTTATCCCGTTTTTCAAAATGGGAAAGGTGATATTTGATTTTTTCCGCAAGTTCCTTGGTATCGTGAAACACCTCGATCTCCCGGCCGATATCATAAACGGCCTCAAGGCCGGGGGTGTATTCAGTCAGCAGAAATCCCCCGGCTCCCGGGACTTCAAAAGTCCTGGCTTTGAGCTGATTCCCACCCCTACCGCTTGCATTGGAAAAATTGAGGCTGATCACAGATTTGCGCATAATTCCCGGGATGTCTCGGGCGGCTACAGGACCGGAAGGCCATCCATGCCCGAAACACAACACCTCCACGCCAAGGGACTTTAGATGCTTTATTCGATGTCTTCGGTTTCCATGGGCCGCACCAATAAAAGTGACAGGGTAAATACACTCTTCCGCCTTTATTGGGGCTGCCGGGTTTTCAGCATTGGCTGCCCATTGGGTCAGCAGTACGTTGGCAATTCCGTCCCGATGATACAAGGGAATGGTTTTGGCGTAGGTGGTTGTCATGGCATGGTAGACTTTTCCGATAAACCGCGAGACTTCCCGGTATTTCCAGGAATCGTCGGTGGACCAGCAGATGGTTGCCACCCCACTATTGTCTTTTATAATGTGAAGTGTTTCAATCCATATTTCATAGTTGAGCTGAACGGCGATCATCACATGGGGCCTTTCACGTTCGATGACGTTCAGCAGATTTTTATTTAATTCTCCGAAATTTGGGTAAAAACGCCGATCCCATGATTCAAAATGGATCACTTCATGGCCCAGGTTTTTGAGGGAAGGCACAAAGGCGGCATACTCCGTTCCCAGTCCCCGGGACGGATCCCCGTATTGATGTTTTCCAAAAACACACAGGATCTTCACGGGTTAACCTTGATGTCGGACTGTGTCTGGTTATGCCTCAAAACGCACATACACATCCCCAAAGAGTTCGGCATTTCTGTGTCCGTTCAGGATGCCGATCATTTCTTTTGGCGTTACCCAGCTTGAAAGGGCCAGCGCCATGGTTTCTCCCACGGCGTAGTTCAATTGGATTTTCCCTAAACTCGACAGGTGTTGAATGCACTGATAGACGGCGTCCATGAATTCGGGGGTAAATTCCAGGGAGAGCGTTCCCGAAGGCGCAGTTAAACCCTTTACCACAGGGTATTCATATCCTTCCACATCAATCTTCATGAATGACGGCATACCGTTCTGCCGGATCAAATTGTCCAGGGTGGTCATCCGCACCATCTGCTTTTTTCGCCATGTGGAATCCCCAAACCTCCCGCTTTCCGTCACTTTTCTAATCCATTCATGGGAAAGGGAAGACAGGGTGTTTTCATCGCTGATCATCATTTCGGCTTGCCCGGCCTTTTCTCCAAGGACCTTTTGAACCAGAACCACCCGTTGGTCATTTCCAAAATGCTTTATGAGGAAAGCCATGCATTGCGACTGGGGCTCAACCGCAACCACCCGTGCCCCAAGCTTAAGGAATATCCGCGTTCGGTTTCCCATGTTTGCGCCGATGTCAAAACAGAGGTCTCCGGGATTTATGAACTGGCGGTAAAAATCGACCATTTCCTGGTCCTGTTCCGTCCAGCGCCTCATGGTCCGCTCAAACCTTGCAGTCTTCACAATGGGATAAAGAAAAGAATGTCTGATTGCCCTTTTAATCCATTTCATGAAAATTTCTGCTTGTTAGGGTTGCTGACATGTAAGGGGTTATTGGACCGGCTTTCTGAAATGAAAGAGCCCCAGGGCATAAACCATATCCAGGGTTTCGTCCAGGTTTCCCGATTCCACAAAACGCCCGGCATCGTTTACATATGAAAATGCCGCCAGGTCCAGGCCCCGCAATGCGCCCGGAATATCAGCGGCCCTGAACACGTAACCGCCATTAAAAAAGAGCGCCGGTCGCCCCACGGGAACGGAAAGCAGCAGGTTCCCCTTGGGCGCCGCAATCCGTTGCAGTTCCAGCATGCCTTTCCAGCAGCCGTCAGGGTCCAATGGATCCCCATACCGACCCAGTCCCAGGTGCTCGATCACATGCAGGCATGTGAGGGAAGGGATGCTTGAGTCCCGAAACGGAAGTCGAAGGATATCCCCTGACAACCTCTGATAGGATGCAATTTCTATTTCGGGCGGACGAAACTCCATTTGAACGACAGGACAAAATGCCGACAACTGGGCCGCGAAAGGCACATGGGAGGCGATATCCACGTGATGTCCCACAGGCGCTGATTTCACAATTTTATGGGTGGCCCAGTAGGCCTGATAAACATAATGGGGGTCAAAAACACTTTTCTTTTTCCGCTCAAACAATACCGGCAAGGTCCGGATGGGGTAGTCCCCGCGGTATTCCCGTTTAAACCGCTCTTTGTCTTTCATGTAAGCAGCGATCTCGGAAGGCGCACAAAGGAGATTCCTCGGGTCCACCAATTCCTTGAAATTTTTAAGCAGCACTGAAAAGCGGAGTTTCATTTGATGGGGCCCTTGTTCCTTTAATGGCTGTGACATGGTATCCAAAGCACAGGGTATTTATCTCTTTTTGGCTGGGATGCCGTTGTTTTATATAATGATAAAGAAAAGCAGGCAACAGGGCCATGAGGGCAAAAATGCCTTCGTATCGGATGGATCGTGTTTCCTCGACCATGAGCCAGGCGTGATAACTGCCGACGGGCGTAATGGCAATATCCTGAAAGCCGTGTTCCTTCAAAATGAGCGCCAGGTATCGGTCGCTGAACCCGCTGTAATAGAAGTAGGGATCCATGTGACGGAGGGCGTTTGCCGGCACTGTGAGAATGAATGTCCCGCCCGGTTTCAACAACCTTGAGAATTCCTTTACCGTTCGATTGGGATAAGGAATATGCTCAAATACCTCCGTGCATAAAATCGCATCAAAGATCGCATCTTTTTCATCGATCTCCCAAATATTTCCGGTGTAATCAAGCCTTCCGTACACATAAGCATCCTTTTCCGCTGTCAGAGAATCTTTTTCATCTTTTTCATACCGTCCAAAGTCCTGTGCATAATATTTNAGGCGCTTGCAGCAGTCGCGATATGGCTGCCTGCCGCATCCGGCATCCAGAATTGCAGAGTTTGCCGGAAGAAGGTTTAACTGTTCTTCGATCCAGTCGTTGCGCCGGTATTCATTGTTCAGAAGCTTTTTCAGCTTCATTAAGGCTCTTTTCAATGGGGTCATCAGGAATTGCCTCCTCTCATTCCATCATTTTGGCCCTGATTGTGAGCAGGCAGTTTTGATCCACGGGTTAATCGAATTCCGATGCCCATAAACCATGCTGCATAAACAAACCCTGAAATGCCCAAGCCCCATACCACGCCTTCAGGTCCGTACATCTTTGACAAAAAAAATGTAGAGACGGCGGCAACAACAGCGGAAACAACGATGGGGAAAATATATTGCTTGGGCCGTTTTGCCAGCAGGCCAAAACCTGAAAAGATCTGGCCAAGGTAAAAAAGCGCCCAGGCCGAAGCCAGGCCCGGCAATAGGGCTGAAAATGCCACATATTTGAGATTGCTTGTGAGAAGGACAATTCCATAATGAAAAAAAATGAAACAAAAAATGATCGCAACAGCCCAGACAATATAAAGCCCGGTCATCAAATAGAGCATCCCATTGGCGGATCGAACCGAACCAGGGCAATTCAGATTGCCTGCCCTCTGGTATGCGATGGGAATAATGAGGTTGCTCAACAAATTGGCGCCAAAAATAAGGGGGTATGCCGCCAGAACGGATATGACCGAAAAAGCGCCCACCACATCAACGCCATGGAAAGCTTGAAGGGACCATCGATCACAGGATTGGTGAACCCACCCGATGATCCCCCAGATGCAAAATGGCCATGAAAAGGCGAGGATTTCTTTTCCAAGATCAGCCGCTCCCAATGCATCGATTCCCCTTTTTTTTTGCCCCGCAACCGAAGGGATAAACGATACAGAACGAAAGGTCTTTTTGTAAAAATGTTCCACCACAAAGGCCGCCAGAACAGCGGTAACAGCGTATCCCAGGATTACGCAATCCGCATTCGAAAACAGGGCGATTACGAAAAACAGGGCGACAACCGGCTTCATAACCGCAGTGCCTGTATTGACAAGGGCGACAATTTTGCGATTTCGCGCCGCCAGAAACACCGAAAGCCTGAGGCCAAAATATCCCGTTACGCCCCCTGTAATCAACGAAAGGGTTATTAACACGACCCATCGATGCCATCCCGCGGCAGCGGAAATGGCGAACAACATCAGGCTCACGCTTACCATGAGAAAGGTCAGGCGCCCGGCAAAGCGATCGGTTACGAGCACAAATTCATCGGCCTGGCCCCGATCTTGACATATGGCCCAGAAACGCATAAACCCTTGGCCAAGGGGACCGAAAATGTTCGATCCCACAAGGAGCACGACCGTGTTTGCCAAGGCCATTCTACCGAATTCGGCCGGATCAAGGACATGGGTCAGAATTTTTACGCCGAGAACGACTCCCATGGCTGTGCCCAATTGTCCGACAAATACCCAGAGGGCCTCGGATCTCAGACCGAATATGCGCCGCGCCCATGATGTTATTTCCAAATCAGATACCTACTGCCGCTGCAACAGAATGATTCTGCCCGTATCAGGGTGATACCACGATCCTATTTTGACAAAATCTCCCTCCCTTGCTTTCTTCAGGAATAAGGCGCCGTCTCCCGGCCATCTCTTTTCCGTCCACAGAAGGTACTTAATTTCCTTCTCTTTGAAAAATTCCAAGGATTTCTTGTACCCATGGGCAACCATAGAGGGAAAATTGCTGTATGGATGGGGACATGGGGCCCCCGGATAGTCCAAGTTGGCGTAGAAGGAAATCCATCTCAAGATATCTGCATGGGCTGCGATTTTTATTTCCGCTCCATTTCCTTCTCGCTGCGAAATGACCTCCCCGATCTGTTGGAAAACCACCTTGTCCTCTTCACGGGATTTCAGGGTTTTTGGGAGGGCAAAGGCGAGAACAGCCATAAGAAGTATAACGAGAGCGGTATTCAGGCTGCATTTGAATCGGCGTTGCAGGTAGATCGCTGTTTTCTCCATTCCGAATCCCAGGAACACGGACCCGGGGATAATGAAAAGGGCAAAAAAACGGTCCGGAATGATCCATGTCTCGATAGTGTGCAGATACAGAACCGCGAGGGTTGCCCCACAAAGGACCAGGAGGTAGCAAAGCCTTCCATCCTGTTTAATTCTGCTTTTCAGACCGACAAAACCCGCGGCAAACACGAAAAAAAAAGGATAAAATAAGGCCTTTACGAGCGAAGTAAGAATGACTCCCAGCGCGATAAACCAGGTCAGACGCCTTGCCCTCTGAAGAAAAAAATCAACAATGCCGGGCTCCGGTTGGTTGATCAGCTGGGATAACTCCTCTCTGAGTCCGGCATAGGCAAGGAATGGGCCATGGAGTTTGTCTGCTATTCGGTCGGATCGCAGAATCGTCCTGACAGGCAGATCCATTTGGATCAGCACAGGAATAAGCAGGAGAGCCAGGAGAACCAGCGGCATGCAGAAAAAGGCAAGTCGACCAAATTTGTTGTCCTGTTTTGAAAAGAGAATGGCGCCTGCGGAAATTGCAATGAAGAGAATGGCTTCCATTCTTGCCCAGCTTGCCATAAGAAAAAAGAAGCAGCTCAGGATGAGGAGAAAACGGCCTTTTCCACCATCCATCTGTTGTACGAAAAAAGCCAGTCCCATGGCCAGAAAAAACCAGCAGACAGGGTCTTTGAGCACGTCCGCGCTCTTGTCTATGAATACCGGAATGAGCGCGAAGATCAGTGTTCCAAATAGGACAAACGGTTCTTTCACGAAGCGCTTCAAGAGGAAGAAAATCGGGAACAATGTGGAAAAACCGAAAAAAAGCGATACTATTTTTCCGGCAATCAGCCAGTCATGAACAATGGTATAGGTTCCGGCGATGAAAAAGGGAAGGACGGAAATATAGGACAGATAGCAGGAGACAAGGGCATCCCTGTTTCCATAGTACAGAGCCCTTGCCTGATGGATATATAATACTCCGTCTGAATTAATGATATGGGTATTTTGGAATACGAAGATTCGTACAGCGAGACCGAGCAGGAATACCAGAAAAATATGAGGCAATATAGCCCTGTTTTCAAGAAAGGCTGTATCTTTCAGAATGGTCTTGGGATATGAATCGGTCATCGGGATAACGTGTCCTTCACTGGTGCGAAGACTGAGAGTCCGGTACAAGGGACTTGTTGGAATTCAATCTATTTCGGTTCATCGCATTGTATGTGCTGCTAAGAATCCTTACAAAACGTATTGAAACAGGATAACACTTTTTCCCTCAAGAGAGAAGGGGGGAAGTGAGATGGGGAAGCATTTTTATCAAAGACAAAAGTTGGTGATTATGAATGGCCCTGGAGAGGTGTACAGGTGGTTGAAAAAACGCGGGATTCCCACCTATTGCCTGGACTACGACAGGCCTTTTCAACTCTGGAACCTTTTGCCTCCGGACTGCCGGTTATAGCAACCCGGATTGGAGGAACAAAAGACCTGGTTGTCCATGAGCAAACAGGCCTCCTGGCAGACCCTGCCGACAGCAGTGAACTGGCAGAGAAAATTGGTTATGCCATGGACAACTATGAAAAAATGCAGGAGCTTGCAGAAAGTGCCAGGGAACACCTTCTTTCAACCTATTCCCATCCCTCTATAAGAGATGTCTATTTTGAGCTCTATGAATCCCTGGCGCCCTGAGGACGAAACCAGTTATGTGCTTTTTGCATAATTTGCCACTTCAATTAGATTGCTGTCCGGATCTCTGAAATAGAAGGAAATAATTGCCCCAGTTGCTCCTGTTCTTGCCACTGGGCCTTCGAGTATTTCTACCCCATTACTCCTTACATGCTCCATAGCCACGTCTAATCTGGTTTCAGTTATAAAACAGAAGTCCCCAGAACCTGGAATTGGCTTATTCGCTTTTGGCTCAAATTCTTGACCTTGTTTATGGAGATTTATTTTTTGATTGCCGAATCTTAGCGCAACTCTATCTTCACCAAATATTTCTGCAACCATGCCAAGAACAGACTCATAGAACTCAACCGTTACGTTAATATCCTTAACCGTCAGGACTATGTGATCAATGTTGGTTATGTTCATGATTTCCTATTCCGAATATCATTTATTTCTATGGAATTTCGACAATCATACCAAAGTTTCTGACAGATATTCAACAAAAAGGCACTACCCCGAAATGCCCTGGTGGGAGGGGTTAGGGGAGGAGTCAGAGGCGGAAAGGATGCGGCGTTTGGGTAAACGGTGACTGCACCAATAGGGTTCTCAGCGGCAGATGGAGAAACAGACAATTATTCGATTACAGGCATTTGAATCGGATACATCCTTGCGCCCTTTTCATTTTTAAGATATATTCTCGATACTTTTTGCCGTTTCGGCAGGCTTGTTTTTGAAACATCCTCTATCCTGAGCTAAATCGTTGGAGCATGCCGGCAGTGTTCTTCCCCTTGCGCTGCTTTAATAGAGCTGAACAGATAACCCTTGTCCTTAGAAAGATGACAATATGAGAAAACTTAATCCCGAACATATATCGGCGGTCGCTAATGGCGTGAACCGCTGCCCCTATTTCAGTCTGCTTTCCATGGGCATTGTTTCGCTTGGCCCCGGCCGGTCTCTATTGAAAATCGAGGTCTCGGAGAAGCACCTCCAGCCCTATGGCCTTGTCCATGGAGGCGTTTACTCATCCCTGATTGATGCCGCCTGTTTCTGGGCAAGCTATACCGAAGTGGAAGAACCGGCAGGATTAACCACTGTGGAGATGAAACTGAACTATCTTGCCCCGGCATCTAATGGGATTTTCATGGCGGAAGGGGAAGTCATCAAAACCGGCAAGAGCATCTGTTTGAGCAAGGCCGTCATTAAGGACGGGGAAAATGGAAGGCTTCTGGCCCACGGGACCGCGACCATGATGGTCCTTGAATCCATGCAGTTGGAGGGGCAGTCCCTTCTGCCGCCCAAGTTTCTGGATTGAAAGTCCCATGTTGGTGAGGACGTCTTTGCGTTCCCACGCTGGATCGTGGGAACGAGGTGATCCAGAGGTTTTTATGTGAAAGTTGACGGTTTCCAGTTCACGGTTTACGGTTGAATGTGTGCTATGGCACTCACTTCTTTAGATAAAAACGACTCTACACTCGAAACTTTCATGACCCGTTATGATAACATGCAACCTGGTTCTTATGGGGTGTGAATCAAGACTGTTGGTAATTTAGCTTAAATTTATCCAGGTGTCAGGTGTCAGTGTTCAGGTTGGGTTTCTGTCCTTACGTTCCTCTCTCCTGACACC
>BS_KBA_SWE02_21mDRAFT_10000207_pt1 | contig 21113 bp, 16 predicted proteins | sample BalSeasSWE02_21m_FD_9196 | JGI IMG/M metagenome (IMG submission 9196)
TCGGCAACTAAAGATTGAAACTCAGAATATCAATTTAGCAGCCTGTCACTTTTACAGAAAAATGGGTTGTGAACTTGGAACAATCAATCGCTTTGCGTATTGGCAAGATCCGGACATTCCTCATGAGATAATGTTGAATTGGTATCTTGATCTTAAGTTGGTGATAATTCATGAGATATTAAGATTTTATTATTCAAGAAGCCCTAATCCATTTCATTGCAGGGATCCAAAACAATTAGCATGTGAGAGTCTGAATCATAAAAATAAATATAATGAATGAAATTATATTATCGGGATATACTAATTCAAATTAGATATTATTATGATTTTTCTTCGAGGTATAATTTTACAATGACAAGCCATTGCATTTTGTACACAATTAATTTGCGTTTTTACTAAGGAGAATTTCATGCAGGAACAACTAAAAAAACTTAAAGAAATACTTGCGGATATCTCAAACCTTTCCAGATCAATGGCAGTGCTTGGATGGGATCAACAAACATATATGCCACCTTCTGCTGCAGAAAGTCGTGGCAACCAATTGGCATTACTCGGTAAACTAACTCAGGAGATGTCAATTTCACCTGAATTAGGAAAAATAATTAACAATTTAAAAGAATTCTTGCCCGGTCTTGATCCAGATTCTGATGAAGCGCGTTTGATCTCAGTTTCATCCAAAGATTTCGACAAATCAACACGAGTACCGGTCGATTTTGTAGTGGAACAAGCAAAAGTTACTGCTCTTGCGCAACAAGCCTGGGTTGAAGCTCGCCAACAATCAAATTTTAAAATATTTTTACCTCACCTTGAAAAAGTTGTTGAACTTCGCAGGAAATATGCAAGCTTCTTCCCTGAAGTTGAACATCCGTACGACGCTTTATTGGATGATTTTGAACCTGGAATGAAGACTTCTGAAGTTAAGACAATATTTAATAATATGCGCCCCACACAAGTGGAATTGATCAAAACCATTAGCAATAAACCTCAAGTGGATAATTCTTTTTTACACCAATCCTTTGACGAGAAAAAACAATGGGATTTTGGCGTGGAAGTCATAACAAAGTTTGGATATGATTGGAATCGCGGTCGCCAGGATAAGGCGCACCACCCATTTACAACCGGATTTGGTTTGGATGATGTCCGAATTACCACTCGCGTTGATCCAAACTTCTTCAACACAATGCTTTTCGGAACCATGCACGAATGCGGTCATGCTTTATATGGCCTGGGAATCGGTAGAAATTTGGATTATACGGGTCTCGATGGCGGGGCCTCACTGGCTGTGCACGAATCTCAATCTCGAATGTGGGAAAATCTTGTCGGACGCTCTCTTCCGTTCTGGGAATTCTTTTACCCACGGCTTCAGGAAGTTTTTCCCTCTCAACTAAGCAATATTTCCCTCGACAGTTTTTATAAGGGAATTAATAAAGTACAACCATCCTATATTCGGGTGGAGGCAGATGAGGCAACTTACAATCTGCATATAATGTTACGGTTGGAGTTGGAAATTGCGATGATCGAGGGAGCAGTTGCCATCAAGGATCTTCCAGCACTCTGGAACACTCGAATGGAAGAGTATCTTGGTGTTACACCTCCAAATGATGCACAAGGAGTTCTACAGGATATCCATTGGTCTTTCGGTGGATTGGGATATTTTTCGACTTATGCACTCGGAAATCTTATTTCGGTTCAGCTTTGGGAAAAAATAAATCAGGATATTCCCAATTTGACTGATAATATTCGCCAAGGTGAATTTCGTGATCTATTAACCTGGCTCGTAAAGAATATTCATGAACACGGGCGCAAGTTTGAACCACAGGAACTTGTTCAAAAAGTCACTGGCTCGACTATTAACTCTGGTCCATACCTACGTTATTTAGAAAATAAATATAGCCAAATCTACAATTTCTAAAACGAATTATGAGAGACGCCTGAACAACAGGCGTCTCTCATTTATAATACTCTGATGAAAATAATATTTCTCTTGGTCATGATTCTTTTACTGGTCATAATAATTTTGCCAGGGTGTTCAGTAATTCCAATTAATAACTCGCCTACTCCATGGCCAACAAATTATTTGTCAACTGCAATTGCCTTGACGATGGATGCGTTATCCCCAACATCCCAAGCCACTTTATATTTGGAAACGCTGATCGTGACTTCTGACATTTCTGAAGGAACACCTGTAACTGAAACCGAGATAAATACTATTCAACAAAGCGCTACCCCAACTCTAAATATCCAACGATCTCCTATACCAACAAAAACACCCACGATCCCGGAAGCTGCAATCCAGATTATTTCTCCCGGATCACTATCCAAGGTGATTTCACCAATCAAAATTGAAGCCTATGCTCAGCCCGGAGCTGAAAATAAGGTATTCGTTGAATTAATCGGCGAAAATGGGCAAGTTATAGCAAGTGAGATACGAAAATACCAAAATCTATCCAGATTATGGGCTCCAGTCAACCTGGATTTTTCTTTCAAACTTGATAAAACCGCTGAATTTGCCCGCCTTCAGATTCGCACAGAGGATGAATTCCATCGCACAATTGCCATCTCTCCAATCCATCTAATCCTTCAATCGAATGGAATAAATAAGATATACCCGAACACAATTCGAATTGATCGCTGCATCATTCACTCACCAAGAATAAATGAAGTAAACACCGGGAATCTTCTTATTATTGATGGGAAGTTTCTCCCATTTAATGATCAGCCAATCCTAATTGAATTGATCACGGAAACTGGCTATGTTATAAATTCAAAATACATACAGCTACAACCAATTTCAAGCGATCCTCTTATCACTTTCAAGGTTGATATTCCTTATCAAGTCTCTACCAGAACGCCCGTTCGCTTGACTATTAGCCAGAAAGACGAACGAATACCCGGAAATTTGTATGTGTACAGTCAATTACTGGTTATCGAACCATAATAAATACCCAAAATAAGATTATTTAGGAATCCTTTCTTTTTTATTAGTTTCACACTATAATAAGAATGTAATGAACATCACTATGCATTCAATGAGGGCTATAAACGAATATCCTGGTGAAAAATACCAGGGTAAATGCTCATAAACTAATGAGGTTTTCTATGTTTCGAAACTCGACCTACACAGTCGTAATCATCGCTATTTTCGCGTTAGGGTTATATTCCCTAGCAAACTATTCATTCAAAGTCTCACCTCAAGAATCGATTTCTGCACCAGCTGCAGCAGTTTCAACATCCATTCCTGTTATACCTATATCTAGAATTTCACCCGTAGCATTTTCAAATTCTTTGCCAGAAATAATTCCAGCTCAAGCATCTTATGATCAACAGATAATAGCATTTATTGATTCCCCCGCAATACCACAAAATGAACCTTATGTAGTGCTTACAGCATATTTTTCAGACGGTATTACAACAGGGAAAATTAAGATTCAAGGGAATCTATACGACAAATCTTTTTCTTGCTCAGAAACCCCTTGCCGGCTTTCAGTCAACACCAGTTCTGTCATTACATTTCAAGCAATTACCGATTCAGGTCTTTCCAGCAATATTGTCCAGGCAAATATCAACGTAACAAGGTCCGGGGAACTATATTCAGTGGGTATCGAAGCCGTTAGCCAATTTTCAGTTTTTTCTGATGCTTGTTCTGGATTATGGGGACCTTCCACATCCAATTCCCTTTCCTGGGGTAATTTTGTTCAAATCCCGTCCCGATTGAATACCGGAAAAAATTTACATATACTTGCTGGCAGGTTGATTTCTTTTGGCATCGTGGATGCAAAAGATTGTCCCGGCGGAGGATTGGATAATTCAGGAGCTCCGAACGCTTGTGGGATGGAAAAAGCCTATCCCGCACTTGTTGAGTGGCAAAACCAATTTGATTTTAATATATGGTCAGCCAGCCGAGATATTCACATTCCTCCGAAATTGATTAAGACTCTAATCGAAATCGAATCGCAATTTTGGCCATCCAATGAAAGGTTATATTTGGACGAGATTGGTCTTGGTCAAATGAACCAACTAGGAATGGATGTAATCCTAAGGAAAAATCCAGATATTTATTTCAGTCTTTGCGAAACGGTTCTCGGGAATTGTGATCGCTCGTACAATATGCTCCCAAAAGAATTGCAAGCAATAATTCGAGGCGCATTGATAGAATCAATAAATTCTAGTTGCCCATCGTGCCCTTATGGAATTGATTTTGTAAAAGCAAAACAAAGTATTAATCTTATAGCGTTAGTAATCAATTCAACTTGCAAACAAACAAATGCAATAATGGAAAATTTAAACGCTACTGCCGACCTTGAAGATTATTGGAAATTTACTATTGCTACATACCATAGTGGAATAGGATGTGTCCAAAACGCCATCGAACAAGCATCCTTAACCAGCAAAGTTCTTGACTGGGAATCCGTCTCAAGCAAATTAAATTGTTATGGTGGAAAATCCTATGTTGATAATTTCTGGAACATTCTTTCTGGTTTCAGCAATAACAGCCTAGAGCCAGGAAATCAATTTATACCTTTGACAAATGCTACTCTAAGTACGGCACAAACTCTTCTTCCAACTCCAACTCCTGTTGTAAGTAACATTCACGCCATAATAAATGTATTTCAAGATAAAAATGGAAATGGGTTGCCGGATCCTTCAGAAGGTGTAAACAATATCGAAGTTCAATTGACGCTCGGGGATGGAACGATTTTGTCAAAAGTTTCTGAAAACGGGAAGGTCGATTTTGATATGAGTAATTATAGACCAGGCGCTACTATTATCGCCAGTTTACCCGACTATTATCAATATCAAGCTTTTACATTGCCTAGCGAAGGTCAAATTACGATAGACTTTATCTTCACAAGCCCATAATTCCAGATAAATATCCTTAATAATTTCGGAGATTTGCATGCCAAAAGGCGTCGCCAAAAAAAATAAAAACGAGAAATCCAAATCACGAACTGCGTTATCAAGTAACAATATTCAATCTACGCAAAGCACAAAAGATGAAAAAGAGATATCTAGTACAATAACTGAAGGGAAACTAAATAATAAATCCAGCAAAATACAGCAGGATATAGCACCAACAAATGATCACCTGGTTGACGAAAGTAGCGTCGACAAAATCGATGAATCTGATAAGAAAGAGAAACAATCAGCGATAGATCCAAAGTCTGATCTAAATTATTTTATTGAGGATGTAAGAGGTTCTATCAAAGAAAGTACTTTATCCAACTCGTCGAGTCAGGTACTCCCAGGGTCTACTCATCAGAAAAACAACCACTTACCCAGATTCTTTCAAAAAATAGATAACTGGATGTACGGGAAAGTCAGGAATCCATTTTCCCCGTATAAACATGTGACTGGTTCCGAAAAAAGAAAACGATCTCCTATTAGAATAATATTTCTTATTTTTTTGCTAATTAGTTTGGGATATGTTTTGGTTATCGCTGTTAACAAACTTAGTCAATTGACTCCAATCTCAACTCCAACCAACACACCAGTTCCAACTTATTCAATCCCTGTTCCTTATTCCGTTCAATTTCCTGGAGGTTGGACAATCTTACTTGGGATAAGTGATAATGCTTACACGGATTGGAAACCTGTTCAGGCTGAGTGGTTTAAAGATACTGCGATCTGTAAATTAATAGCAATCCCATGGACTAAACAAATTGATGCTTTATACAAAACTTTAGAACCTGGTGAAGAATTAATTTTAACAATGAGCAATAAGGATGAAGCAATCTACCAAATAGAAACACTGGAAACATCATTGGTAGAAAACATAATCAAAAAGCTCAATAGAAATTCTCCATGTATGGTAATTTTCTTATTCAGAGATAGCACATTAACTGCGCAATTACTAATTTCCATTCCCCCCATACCTTAATTAATTGACAAATCTCATAAAAACCTGATTTCCCAGTAAACGCCCATGTTTGGTCAATCTCAAAGATCCACCGACCCATTCAATTAATTTAAACTCTAACAACTCCGAGATTTCCTTACCAAATATATCCACTAACTCGTCCCCATACCTGTCTCTAAAACTTCGAGCGGAAACTCCTTCTTTTGTCAATCGCATTCCCAACATAAGGGTTTCTTGCATACTTGTATGCTTGCCTACCGGTTTAATAGATACCGTTACAGGTGAAATTGGATAACTATCGTTGTTGTTGCCTTTTTTTTGAGAAGATTTTTTTTCTAATCGGGTAATATAATCTTTGATCCTAAGAACGTTGGATATGCGCATATTATTAACGAAGCCATGGGCCCCAACTCCAAAACCTAGATAAGGAAGGTTGCGCCAGTATTGTAAATTATGCTTACACTCAAAATCACTTCTTGCCCAATTTGAAATTTCATATTGCCGAAATCCAACCCTTTCGAGTTCAGTATCAGACAAATCATACATTTCAGCTGCCAAATCCGGATCAGGGTAATTCATCAATCCTTTTTCAGCCAGAGCACCAAAAGGAGTTCCTTTCTCAATGGTTAAGGCATATAAAGAGATGTGTTCAACATCCAGATCTGTTACGTCTGATAAACTTTTCTTCCAATTTTCCAATTTCTGTCCTGGGAGTCCAAAAATCAGATCAAGGTTTAAGTTTTTGAAGCCAGCTATCCTTGCAGCTTGTACAGATTTAAAAATATCTTCTCTATTGTGAATGCGTCCCAAGAAATTCAACTCTTCATCATTGGTGGATTGTGCACCCAAACTAAGCCGGTTAAAACCTAATTTCTTCAAACCAATCAAATAATCCTTTTCCACAGATCCAGGATTTGCCTCCAAAGAAATCTCTACATCATGTCCCACACTAAAACAGGTTTCTATTGTTTGAATTATCTTTTCAAATTGCCCAACCGAAAGCAAAGAAGGAGTACCCCCTCCAAAAAATATTGTCTTGACAACGATTTTTTCACGACACTGGTCAGTCACGATTTTAATCTCGTCACACAATGAATCTACATATGCAGGAATTAGCGATTCTTTTCCAGCATATGTTGTAAAATCACAATACCCGCATCTTTTAGAACAAAAGGGTATATGCAAATAAATACTTACAGGCTCTGAAGTGGTCATTAATTTTTTTACTATCTTTTAGAAGTACCGTAATTAAGATTAAAAATCCTGAGATATAAACACAAACCTCTCCCGGCACATTCAATTTAATCGCAACAAGGGAGTTCCCGGAATGGGTAATTAATTACAATTACCTGTACATCTGTTCATTCCAATTTGCTTCAAGTGATTTTATTGGGAAATCTATCAATTTATAAATCCAGTTTTTTCGAGTAATTTAATAATGAGTAATAATTGGCCATTTTTAACTATCATGGCTAGGTTTCCGATAATCAGAAATCTAAATAATCAGCTTTCACTAATTATTTATTCCAAATTCATCAAGGAATTTTTTTCGATTTGCGAGTCTGGCAATTTTTCCAGAAGAAGTTTTTATTAACCACTTCTTGCCTACCAACACAACTTGCCTCAAGGTTATGGCCGAACCCGTTGCAACCGTTTGTCTAATTTGCTCGGAAATTTGTTCCCTTTCTTCAGCATCATCCGTGTGCACTTCGGCAATAAGCACTACATCTTCGGTTCCTAGCCCCTCATTAATAACGCCAAACACTACTACCCGTCCAGGATGAACGCCAGCAACTTCCATTGCAAGTTGTTCGATATCCTGCGGGTAAACATTTTTGCCGCCAACAATGATCAAATCTTTTTTTCTTCCAGTTACAAAGATTTGGTCTTGGAACGAATATCCATAATCACCTGTCAAGTACCATCCATCAAGAAATGCTTTTTGCGTTGCATCAGGCCTATTGTAATATCCAGTCAACATACAATTACTCTTAAGAGCAATCTCCCCAATTGTTCTATCCGATATGGCCACTCCATCACTATCAACAATTTTTACCTTGACTCCTGCCAAAGGTTTACCTGCCGACATTAATTTAACCGAAGGTTTTCCAACCAGTGGCTTTCTGGCAATTTTTTCCAATTGCATACTTTCGCGATCAATCTCGTCGATCATAACCGGCTCATCAACCCCACCTTGGGTAACAGCAAATACATTTTCTGCCATTGCATAACAAGTTGCCAGGGCATCATATTTCAATCCATAACCCTTAAACCGCTCAAAAAAAGACAAGTGACTATCTATATACATAGGCTCTGAACAATTTATCACAGCCCTCCACGAGGACAAATCCACATCTGTAAGGTTTCTCTCACGAATTTTTAGAGCACAAAAATTATATGCAAAATTAGGCAACCAACTAAGCGTACCTTTATATGCTGACACAGCTTGTAGTAGCCGATAAGGAGCTCTTACCCAATCAAAAGGTGACAATAAAACCAAAGGTATTTTTTGAAGAATAGGCAAAATGAAACACGCAATCAATCCCATGTCGTGATAAAGTGGCAACCAAGAAACAATCACATCTTTTTCTTCGATTAAACCAAGTTTTGCTCTATAGGATTCTAGCTGGTTCAATACTGCCTGGTGAGATAACGCTACCCCCTTTTGCAAACCTGTTGTTCCAGATGAATGCTGTAACAAAACAATATCTGCCGGATCTCTTTTCATTCCTAGTAATGTTTCAAAATCCGGATCGCAAGGAGGATCAATTTCCCCTGATAACATAACTTTCCGAACACTGTCCTGGGGTAAAAGTGCCGAGTTCACCACATCTTCAAAATCTTCATAAGTAATAATTCCAGCGGGCCGGGTTATTGATATTAGCGATGCAAGATCTGCGCGATATCTCTCCGGTAATAATTTTTCTGTTAAGAAAGGCATGATCGACGGGATGGAGCCATGCAAAATAGCACCAAAATATGCGAATACCAAATCGATTCCGTGTTGAAGGATCAGGATTACAACTTCGCCCGGCAGGATTCCTTCTTGTTCGAATGTTTTTGCATACCCGGCTGCACCTTGAATCAATTCTCGATAGGTAAATGGAACATCAGGTTGATTAGTCTGGAGAATATACAAGCAGACCCTGTCCGGGTCGGATTCATAGTAGTGCTTAAGTATATGAGAAAATGTCTGCATTATCCAATCAGGATCTTGTTTGAATAAAGTCGGATAATTGATCGATGCTATCAAAGGTAGAAGCGTTTAATTCAGAATCGTCAATATGGACACCAAATTCGTCTTCAACATACAAAGCAAGATCAATCAGGCTGAAAGAATCGACCAATCCACTTGAAATTAATGCTGCTTGTGGATCAATCGTCCGATTGGGTTGCTTCAAAATCTCAGTTGAAATATATATCGCCAACTTATTATTTATATCCGATTTCATCAATAAATCTCCTAATTTTTTTTTGGGGGGGGGTAACAATTCAACATCTCTAATAAACCGATTCGTGCAAATCTCGCCATACTTTGTCCAAGACTTGCAAGGCAGTCAAATTCCTCCAAGGCCAGGCATTTTCCATAGCTTTTGGATCGTCAAAGTAATTTTTTGCCCAGGTCAGGTGAGCACCGTCAGATTGCAATCCCTTATAGGGTAATGATTGCACAGCACGCCAGAAATTCCATAATGGGATATCATATTCATATGCCAAGCCCGAAATTATAGCATTAATCTTATTACCACCCTCCTGGTTATCTGCCTTAGTGGCTAAAATAGGCAAGATCCCCTGCCCAACAAGATTATCCAATATCTCGCGCATATTTGTTTCAAAATTATCCAGTTTATATATATCATTCGTCCCCAAAAGAATAAAAACAAATGATGGGTGGTGCAAACGTACCTCGCATTCAAGAGGCGACTCCCCACCAAAACAATATTCCGGATCTGCCCAGAGTGGTGATAAAACTGAAGCAGTATTAAATCCGTTGCCAACAGCCAGATTTTTCCGCTCAAAAGACCCCTGAAAAGCATCAATCACTAATTTAAGATCGGTATTCTCTCCTAAAGAGTAATATGAACTTCCCCGGTCAAAATCTCCTAAAAACCAGGATGGAGAGCTCTCGCAATCCCCCACAACCGAAAAAGCATATGGATTATTATGCAACTCCTGCCCCAAGTTATATATTTCCAGAGTCCTTTGGCTAATTTCTTCTGGCACAACGGGTAATTTCCTCCAATCTATAATTTCATTAACTGGAGTAGCTTCCAAGGCAGCGACTGTGGGAACTTGGGAATGTGATTGAAAAGGATATTCTGTTACTTCAGCTGGAATAGAGGTCTCAGAATTAACCTTAGTTATAGTGGGATTAGCCAATGTCTTAACTTCACCACTTCCACAAGCAGTGAGTGATATTAGTGTGCAAAAAGTAAAAATGAATTTATATAATAATTTCATTCGACTCGATTTATTGAGGACATGCTTTATTGTGAATTTCTTGCTTTAACTGATGAGCAAGTATGTTTTCACCAATTGGCGTAAGATGTATGGCCGAATTTGTGAATTCATCCATGGGGATAATATCCCAGTAATCAAAATATGTCCAAGAATGGTATTTACTATAATCTGAAAGTAATTTCCGATACTGATCATATGCCCAACGTGGATAATAATAATTGTATCTAATGTCGCTATTTTCTCCATTGCTGATAAGAATCGGTTCATTGATCAACAATATTGGGACATCCCCTGCAATTTTTTCACCCGCAGACAAAACTTCAAAAGCCAATTCTCCATTTTTCAATTCGGGTAAGGTCATGCCATGAAAATCCAAGTCATTTTTTAGATCTATTTGGGCGTGTTCATAATCTGATGGATAAATTTGGTCGATTAAAGTTGCAGACCACATGGTCCCATACAATTGCAAACGAAGAAGATCTGCCAGAGCTCGTCGTTGTCCTAAAATACTCTTATCAAATGGGTTTATAGTAAGCTCTGCTGGTTCTGTAAATCCCAACTGTAAATCATAATTATCAGAGATCTCCCTAATTTCATTCAAATTATTGGCAACAATTGGAGAAGTTAGTTGCTTATCTGAAGGAAAAGCCTCCAATGTAACAAGCCAAATTATCAGATCTGGTTTGTATTGCATAGTTTTTTCAAGGATCATAATATCTTTTGTCAATGATAACGTCGGGTAACCGAGGTTATAAACATTGATCAAACGATCATCACAATTTGCCAAATCAGTCTTAATTAAACCTGCAAGTGTTTCTTCTGGTTTTAATAATATTCCCCAAGACGAGGAATCGCCAATTACAAAAACCCTATATTCGCCTGCCTTTTTTTCATCTCCGCTAATCACGTGGGAAGCAAACATAGCGTCCAAGTTGTCTAAACTAAAATTGTAGGCTTCAGCAGGGTTTTCCCCAAAAGGTAATCTTAATCGACCAATGAATATGTGGTTATAAAGAGATATTTTTCCGAGCCCACTAGATCCGATGGTGGCAAACACAAAATTAATTACCAAAAAGAGAATCAATCCTTTAAATACAACCTTTGACAAGCGAACCTTACTCTTTTCGATGTCGTCTTTATATATTTTGTCTTCTGTATTTCGAGTCATACTCCTCCAAATAGCTTTTGGAGTACTTGCCAAGCCATCCATGGTGTTGTCGTTACAAAAAACACCCATCCAACGGCAACAAAATTGAAAGTTAATAGAATTCCCGATCCATTAACAATCAATTTTTTTATAAAGGTGGTAGCCCAATTCTGAATACGAATATTAAAGACACTACTCCACCGATTGTGCACAAACAATCCTAAACCATGCCATGCCCCCCATAAGACAAAATTCCATGTTACCCCATGCCAAAGACCAATCAATACCATCGTGCTTAATTGGGTAACAAAGATGATCCCAGGGATCGTCCATTTTCTCTTTCCAGATCGCAAACTTCGCGTAAGTGGATTAAAAAAGTACGCTCGGAACCACTGAGTAAGTGTGATGTGCCAATTATTCCAAAATTGCGTCACATTTGGTTTTAAGTATGGTGAGGAAAAATTTTCGGGCAATATTAACCCCATCAAACGTCCCATACCAATTGCTATGTCAGTATACCCACTAAAATCAAAGAATATCTGAAATGTATATGCGTAGAGACAAACCCACATCCAACCAGTCCACTGGATTTGGAGTGCATTCGTGCTATTTAATGCAATTATTGCGAACGAATCTGCAATAACAAATTTCTTAAACAAGCCTATGATTATCCTTTTACCGCCCACACCCACAATTTCAAACCGATCTTTTAGTGGAGAATTGATAGATCTTATAAAATTTTCCAAACGATCTATTGGCCCAGCTGTTAGGGTTGGAAAAAAGATAATATAGTTAATATAATCAACCAAGTCCACTTTTGGCAATCTTCCAGTCTGGCGATCGCGTATAGTATGTATAATCCTAAAGGCTATATACGAAAAACCCAACCATGCAATATCAAATGATGAGGCTAGCTCAGTTGATTGTCCATTTATATTCCTTAGAAAGTAACTTAATGATTTCGAAAGATAAGGGGTTTTTATTACAACAAAAATCACAATCAGAAATAATAACCAATAGGAATTTATAGATTCAGGTAATTTAGTTGTAATTAAAAGTACCAATAGAAGTAATATGACTGCAATAACAACTTGGATAAATTGGGGAGGTTGCGAAGAGATGATAAACGAGATCGAACCAATATACCTGCTAATGGAAATTAGTAATACAATTCCTAATATAACAACGGTAGGTTTCCAGAAATCTCTCCACGAATGTTTTTCTAATCGACTTGTCAGGGTCCAACTCAGGATTGTTATAACCAAAGTACCTGTCGGCAACCAAAAACCTAAATATCTAATCGACAAGGCGGGTTGAAAATAATAAAGAACAAAAACGCTCATTCCTAGAATAAGATATTTTCGTTTCCGTGGATCTTTAATAAACCCTGTTAATAGAGCTATTCCACTTAATATAACTATATAACCCAGGCTCATTAAAACCCTTGATAAATCCAGGTTGGAGATGCATCAGCGCTAAGGATCACAAGGGCAATAACAATTAATGAAAATAAGACCGCCCAAAGGTTTTCTTTTGAAAATATCCGAAATCTCATTGATATCCACACACAAGGAATTCGCCATTTTGATCAATCACTTGATAATTTCTGGTTGAAAGATCCATATTTTGATCTTCACCATTATATGTCCTAATTATAATACCCTGGCATTTTACCAAGGAAAACTCACCGTTGGACCCAGCATCCGTACAAATCAGTCCATCCAACCGAGCTTCAACAGCCTGAAGTGAATCAAGCTCCATAAGCGCGTCAGATTCCCAATCAGAACATGAAAGAATCGAAAGGGAGGCATCATCCTTCTCAACCAAAGCTTTCAAGTAACCTTCGACTACTGTTGACGGAGATGAATTGTCTGATGCAGCTCCCCCACAAGCAGCCAACAAAAAGGTCAGAAAGAACCCACTGATAATAATTTTTTTGAAAATCTTGTTATTCATTTATCTACTCCATTACTATGCCTAAGTTGCTCGGATTATATATGTCCGTTGATAATATTGCAAGTATCGAAGGTTCGATAATATTTGATTACAACTCAATTCGTATATAATATGAATTAAGATCATAAGAGCACTAACAGCTCAGCATCCCCAGCCAATTTTTTTTACTATTCCACTAGAATAATATTTTTTGCAATAAATAATATAGGTTAGATATATTCCTGGAGGAAAAAAATGGATATTGCATATAATCGTACCATAGTTGAAGATGTAATCCGCCTTCGCCGACGTATTATTAAATCAGGTTTACCACAAAAGATCCTGGACGAGAACTTACTAGTGGGTACTTGGAATCTGCGAGGCTTCAGTAAAATTCACCCGCAATGGGAAGAAAACCCCGGCTCTCCCAAGCGAAATTTGCGCGCAATGGTTTATATTTCAGAAATTATTCGCCTTTTCGATGTAATAGCCATTCAGGAAGTAAAACGTGATACTTCAGGGATAAGGATATTGGTGGAAAAATTTCTAGGTCATGAATGGGGTTTGATTATTAGCGATGTCACCGCAGGTGATGGAGGCAACGCTGAAAGATTGGCATATATTTACGATAAACGCAGGGTTCAGCCATCAGGCTTGGCAGGAGAGATCGTTCTGGCTCCCACCCAAGATGGGAACCCTGTTACACAGTTTTTTAGAACTCCCTATATCGTTGGCTTTAAATCTGCAACCGAGAGTTTTGCTCTACTTACTACTCATATAAGATATGGATCTTCAATAAATGATCGGATTCCTGAGATAAAATCCCTTGCAGGATATATAGCCACTGAGATTCGAGATCGTGCCAAAGCTGATGGGGAAGAAAGGAACCTGATCGTATTGGGAGATTTCAATATAGATACACGTGGTGATAATCCCCTTTTTCAGGCTTTTGTTTCTACAGGCCTTGTTGTTCCTCCTCAGTTGAATAACTTGAAAACCACATTCAACACCAATGCGAAATATTATGACCAGATCGCCTGGTTTATGGGTGACAACAATCTACTTTCCAGTGGCAAGGCAGGTGTAATTGATTTTGTTGATGCAGTTTTTAAAGAATTGTCTCCATCAGATATGTCATTCCGCATATCAGATCATTTTCCACTTTGGGTGGAGTTTTTGACCGATAGGTCAAACGAGCGAATGGCTGTAGTCCTTGGAAAAAACCCTGCGATGCCTGATCCTTTTAGCGATGTACAGGATTAAAAAGATCCCCCCTGCCATTAATAGTTTGCAGGGGGGATCTTTTTAATTTTTTTTTACTTTTGTGCCATCGAACCTATCATTTGCATGATAGTGCTCGCAACCATAGAGCCCGACTGAGACCGATGGCTGGATTGCCCTAGTGGACTGGAGGATAATACGGCATTAATTAATGCTTCTGAATTGCTCCCCCCCTTTTGTTTGGAATCCATAAAAGCCATACCAACATTAAGCAGATCCCCGATATCCAGACCGTTTTGAGAATCTTCTTGTCCACTCGCCTGCCCCCCCCCAAGAGAACCAAGCAAGGATCCCAAAAGACCTCCGCCTGTTTCTGCTGGTTTTTTTGGGTTGGCTTCTTGTGATGTACTTCCCATAAGAGCCTGGATCAAGGAAACGGCATTATCTTGATTGATTACTTTTCCTTTAAATGTCTTGGAGGCGCGATCAAGTCCTTCAGCGTATAACTGTGCTGATCCACTTTTATTTTTTTTCAATTCCTTACTGGCTGCAGCCAATTGACTGGCTTGACTAACATTTGACTTTCCCTGAACTATTCTAGCAACAGATTGAAAAATATCAACCATATGATCCCCATGGTCTGAATTATAGGTATCAGCTTGGTTCAAAGTTTCACGGTTTTCAGCAAGATTGCTTGCTACAGCGCTAAATAATTGAGCAAGATCAATTCCACCTGCCTTATTATCAACTTTTGTTTTTGCCATTTGTTATTATCCCTTTCAGTCTTATTATTTTGAATAATTATAAATTGATTGTTATTATAATATTACAATAATTTCAGTCAAATATTTTGCATAGCTAAACTCGAATTAAATAAATACCATCAAGTCAAATATTATCACACCCCGACAAGGGTGAACATTTCCTAAAATCAACTAATCTTATCGACCACGAACAAGTCATCAGTAAATTTATAGCATTAATTTCAACTTATTAATACTTATTTTGGGGCTACATTTAATTGACTTGTGCTAGTGATTCATTTATAGTATATTTACTGAAGATTATCAAATATATATATATTTTCTAAATCACTCGAAAGGAATAAAAATGGCTAAACTTATTGATGTAGAAGGAATTGGATCAAAATACGCAGGCAAACTTGAAAAGGCTGGCGTTAGTTCAACTGACAGTCTTCTAAAAATGGGCGGAACCCCTGCCGGTAGAAAAGAAATTGCCGCAAAATCTGGCATTTCCGAGAGTCTTGTCCTGGAATGGGTTAACCATGTAGACCTTTATCGCATCAAAGGTGTGGGCAGTGAATATTCTGACCTCCTTGAAGAAGCAGGTGTAGATACTGTTGTTGAATTAGCACAAAGAAACGCTGCGAATTTGATGACAAAGATCACTGAAGTCAATACGAGCAAAAAACTTGTCCGCAAGCTTCCCACGAAAGAACAGGTCGAGGATTGGGTTGCTCAAGCCAAGAAACTTCCTCGCGCAATAAACTATTAATAAATATAAGCAATTGCTTACAAGGAAGTTGATTGCTAAAGCTCAGTAAATTAATATAATTCTGAAATTTAGTTTGATAGAATATTATGAGCAGTCAAGAGACTGCTCATATTTATTACCAATAACCTTTATGACAAATATACTGTTTTATTGTAAAATTATACTTGTAATTTAATTGAATTATCGGTAAATTAAAAAGAAGGTAAAAATGGAAGATTTCGAGAAATTAGGTCTTTTCTACCTTGGTCGTACATACGATTTAGGGAATAAAAAAGCAAAGGAAGATCTGCTCTTATACGATTCAAAAGATCTCACTACGCATGCCGTATGTATAGGTATGACCGGAAGTGGCAAAACGGGATTGTGCATCTCGCTAATTGAAGAAGCAGCGATCGACGGTGTTCCAGCCATTTGTATTGACCCAAAAGGGGATCTTGCAAATCTGTGTTTAACTTTTCCTGGATTGAGCTCAAACGAATTCCGCCCCTGGATAAATTTGGATAGTGCTCGCCAAAAAGGCTTAACCCCAGATGAATATGCCAGTAAACAAGCCAGTACATGGAAAAATGGTTTAGCTGAATGGGGTCAGAGTGGCGAAAGAATTCAAAAACTGAAAGATGCCGCCGAAGTGCTGATCTATACACCAGGGAGCAATTCAGGGCTCCCGGTCTCGATTCTTAGCTCCTTTGCTGCGCCTTCCCAATCAATTCTTGCCGATTCAGACATGCTTAGAGACCGGATCAATACAACTGTTTCGAGCTTGTTGGGTTTGGTAGGGATAAAAGCTGATCCAGTTCAAAGTCGCGAACATATTCTTCTTTCAACAATATTAGAAACCGCCTGGACTAAAGGTCAGGGTGTTGATCTCGCGAAATTAATTCAGCAAGTTCAAAAACCTCCTGTAACAAAAATTGGTGTATTGGATCTGGAATCTTTTTATTCATCTAAAGATAGATTTGCGCTGGTCATGGCTTTAAACAACCTTCTTGCTTCACCCGGTTTTTCAACCTGGCTAGAAGGTGCTCCACTTGATATAAACCAAATTTTATACACGCCTTCTGGAAAACCGCGCATAGCAATATTTTCCATCGCCCATCTCAGCGATCCAGAGAGAATGTTTTTTGTATCTTTGCTTATGAATCAAATTTTAAGTTGGACGCGTTCGCAACCTGGAACGACGAGCCTGCGAGCACTGATATATATGGATGAAATATTTGGTTTTCTACCTCCTGTTGAAAATCCACCATCCAAATTACCCATGCTTACTATGTTGAAACAAGCCCGGGCTTATGGCGTTGGAATGGTCCTGGCTACTCAAAACCCTGTCGACTTGGATTATAAAGCACTCTCAAACACTGGGACCTGGTTCATTGGCCGGCTTCAAACTGAACAAGATAAATCGCGACTGTTAGATGGTCTTGAAAGCTCGACAGCAGGTACAACAGGACAATTTAGCCGGCAATCGATCGATAAGATCTTATCCAGCCTTGATAGCCGAATCTTTTTGATGAATAATTCTCATGAAAGTTCTCCTGAGATATTTCAAACCCGCTGGGCGCTTTCATATTTAAGAGGCCCTCTGACAAGGGATGATATCAAGACGCTGATGGATCCCATCAAGTCTACAACCAGGGTTCAAAATCAATCAACAATTTCACCTGAACGCGAAACTGATAATCCAGGTTTACAATCATTCCGCCAACCTTCCTTACCCCCGAATATTTCGGATTTCTTTATCCCAATCCGTGGAATCCAAAGAGGGGATAATAAAATCGTTTATATGCCGAAATTATTTGGTATCGCTACCATAAATTTTCAAAATTCCAAATCAAAAATCAGCACATCACAAACAAATAGATATATGACTCCAATCACGAGCAATCCCATACCAGTTAGATGGGAAACATCAGAGCCAATTGAAATACCTGCTGAAGATCTTGATAAAACACCCCTGGATAATTCAATGTTTGCGGATCTTCCATTGCAAGCAACTCAATTGCCAAACTACACATCCTGGAATCGAGATTTTAGCAGCTGGCTCTATAGCACACAAAAATTAGAACTATTCACCAGCCCAAACTTGAAAGAATCCTCTTATCCAACTGAAACTGAGAAGGATTTTCGCATTCGGTTAATGCAGTTGGCGCGTGAAAAAAGGGATGAAACAACAGAATTATTGCGAAAAAAATATGCTACAAAAGAGGCCACATTGAAGGAACGGTTGCGCAAAGCAGAACAGGCTGCTGATAAACAAGCCGACCAAGCTAAAAAGGCAAAAGCCCAAACAGTAATTTCAATAGGTTCAGCACTTTTGGGAGCATTTACTGGAAGGAAAATCAGTCAAACATCCATAGGCAGAGCAACTACTGCTATGCGCAGCGCCAGTCGCACATTTGAAGAATCCAAAGATGTCACGCGCGCCGAAGATACTATTGAAACTATTGCCAAACAAATCAAAGATCTTCAAGCCGAATTTAATGCAGAAGTTGCAAGCCTGGGCGAGAAACTTGATCCTCAGACAGAAATATTTGATACTTTGGTAATCAAACCCCGTAAAGCAGATATAAATGTTCAGCTCGTTTCACTTGTGTGGGCACCATATTGGCAAGATGGGCAAGGAACCCTATCTCCAGCTTGGCAGTAATCCATACATGCCAAATTATTAATCCACCCTTGACATGTAGTGTGCTGGTATCTTTGACAGATAAACCTGCTCCTGTTATAATGATGGGGTATAGATTTGACTTTTACTGTCTTATTTGACAGTTTATTATGAATGAGTAAGTGTACTGCGGTTTGCCTCTAAACACCCCGTTGAATTTGCTCTCATGGGGTGTTTTTATACATACATTTTACCCGCCGAAGGCGGTTTAGATTTTATTTAAAGGAATATATTAATAAATGGACAAAAATCAAAAATTACGGATCATTCCACTCGGTGGATTGGGGGAAGTTGGAAAGAATATGATGGCATATGAATATGGAAACAATATTCTTGTAGTAGATGCCGGAATCATGTTTCCAGAAAATGACATGCTAGGTATAAATTACATTATCCCCGATTTTCAATATTTAATTGACAATGCAACGAAAGTACGAGGAGTTGTGATCACGCACGGACATGAAGACCATATCGGTGCAATAAAACATCTTCTTGCTGAATTGCAAACCCCAGTTTACGCAACTCCATTAACAAGAGGGTTAATTGAAGTGAAACTGGCCAGAAATGGGAATACAACAAAAGTTGATCTGCATACAGTTCAAGCCGGGGACACAGTCAATATTGGCCCTTTCAGTGTTGAATTCTTTCATGTAAGCCATTCGATCCCAGATGCCGTTGGTTTGGGAATCACTTCTCCAGCAGGCTTACTTGTCCACACGGGGGATTATAAATTTGATCACACCCCCGCAGATAACTGGCCGACAGATTTTGCCAAATTAGCTGAATTTTCCCGTCGAGGTGTCGATATTCTCCTCGCGGATTCAACCAACGCTGAACGCCCAGGCTGGACTCCATCGGAACGAGTTATTGAACCCGCATTAGATGAGGTACTCCAAAATGCACCCGGCCGTGTCATCATAGCTACCTTCGCATCGCTGATTTCCAGAATGCAACAAGTAGCGGATGCTGCCATTCGTCATGATCGAAAGATGGCATTTGTGGGAACCAGCATGGTTGATAACTCAAAAATTGCCCTCAAATTAGGTTATATAAATATTCCAGATACAACACTTGTCAGTTTGGATGAAGCGCTAAATTTACCTTCCAAAAAAGTTGTCCTGATGTGTACGGGCACCCAAGGGGAACCATCATCTATCATTGGACGTTTATCAACAAGTAGTAATCGTCAATTTGATATCAAGCCTGACGATACCATTGTATTATCTTCTCATCCCATCCCGGGCAATGAAGAAGCTGTCGGCAAGACAATCAATCGTCTTCTACGACGTGGGGCCAATGTTATCCACGACGGAATTCTCCCTGTTCATGTATCAGGACACGCCAGCCAGGAAGAGCAAAAACTATTAATTAACTTGATCAGACCAAAATATTTTATTCCCATCCACGGCGAATTGAGAATGCTTAAACGCCATGCAAGTCTTGCTAAACAAGTTGGAATTCCTGAAGAAAATATTGCGGTTATTGAAAACGGACAGGTGATAGAACTATCAAACGGAAAATTATCGCATGGCGAACGGATTCCCGGTAATTACATCTTCGTAGAAGGTTCCAGTATCGGTGAAGTAGATAAGGATATCATGCGCGAAAGGGAAAAACTATCGCGCTCAGGAATTCTTTTGATCGACATTTCTGTGGATAAATTCTCCAACCGTTTAATCAATGAACCCGAGATCATTACCCGCGGTTTTTTGTCACCTGACGATTCGCAGAGAATTCTCCCAATAGTTATTAATCGGGTGAAAGAAATTGTAAATACAAGTGGAATAGATGATGACAAAGTTATTACTGATTCAATACGAACTTTTCTTTATCAGGAGACAAAGCGCCGCCCAATGGTTTTTGTCACGCTAAGTCGTGTTTAGTTTTCTCGAACCATTAATTTAAATCTTCCATCCATATTTTCCTATCAACGGAACAAAGGCAACCGGGATTCCGGTTGCCTTTTTAAAATCTGATTTATAACAGCGCCAAATTTCCAATTGTTGAATTTCTCTGCCCCCTACAGGCAGGATCAATCTACCCCCTTCAGACAACTGTTCCAACAAAGGAGCAGGGACTTCTGGTGCGCCAGCACTTACCAAAATTGCATCATAGGGGGCTTTTTGAACCCATCCCAGACATCCATCGCCTATTATCACATTCACGTTTTTTATTCCCAAATTATTAATAGTTTGGGCTGAATTCCCGGCCAGTTCCGGGATGATTTCGATTGATGTAACATCCGCAACCATATGCGCCAAGACCGCAGCTTGATATCCGCAACCAGTACCAATTTCCAATAAATGCTCGTTACC
>BS_KBA_SWE02_21mDRAFT_10000208_pt1 | contig 21070 bp, 17 predicted proteins | sample BalSeasSWE02_21m_FD_9196 | JGI IMG/M metagenome (IMG submission 9196)
GGCCACCGCCCTGTCAGCCACTGTCGGCCTGGGTAATATCGGCGGGGTGGCGCTGGCGATCTCCCTGGGCGGACCCGGAGCGATTTTCTGGATGTGGGTGGTGGGTTTTTTCGGCATGGCCGTCAAGCTGACCGAGGTCACCCTGTCCATGCTCTACCGCAACACCGATGACCCGGAAAATCCTCACGGCGGTCCCATGTGGGTGGTAAGCAGGGGTCTGCCCATGCTCAATCCACGTCTTGCGTCCCTGGGCAAGACCCTGGGTGTGATTTTTTGTCTCTGCCTGCTCACCTCCATTACCACCGGCAGCAACATGTTCCAGGCCTGGAATGTGGGCGAAATCACCCAGACCTATTTCGGCATCCCCAGCATCATCTCGGGCGTCATCCTGGCGTTGGTGGTGGCGGCGGTCATAATCGGTGGCATCAAGCGCATTGGTGCATTTGCCGGGCGCATGGTTCCTGCCATGGTGGCCTTATACCTGGTCGCGGGTATCTACGTGCTGGCAATAAATGTTGCACAAATACCCGAGATACTAAGACTGATCCTGGCTTCGGCATTTTCTCCGTCCGAGTCCGGCGGAGCGTTTATAGGTGGCACAGCGGGGTATGCCTTTCTGTTTGGCATGAAGCGCGCCCTGTTTTCAAGTGAGGCGGGGCAGGGCACATCGCCTATCGCCCACTCGGCCGCCAAGACTGACGAACCGGTGCGCGAGGGTATCGTGGCGGGACTGGAACCCTTCATAGACACCCTGGTGGTATGCACCTTTACCGCCCTGGTGATCTTGACCACCGGCGTATGGAACCGCGGCCCCGACGTGCAATTCACGAGTCAGCCCCAAATGATCGAGGCTGCCACACCGGGAACCTGGACCCTGGCCGACACCCGGTTACCCCCGGGTGAAGACTCAGCCTGGGTACCTGGGCAAGGTGTTTACACGGTGGTGTCAGCCCGCACCAATCCCCAAAGCGGGAACGACTTGCATCGGCTTAACGGTGTAGTCGAACAGCGCGACCAGTCCCTGTTCGTCGCCTGGCGTACAGTGGAAAGTGGAACCAGGCCGACCGTTCATGAGCAAGGAATATTTATCGCCTACGTGGGGGCCACCCTGACTGCGAAGGCTTTCGATACGGTGGCGCCCGGTCTGGGTAAGTATCTGGTCACCCTTGCTGTCTGGCTGTTTGCCATGTCGACGATCATTTCCTCGGCCTACTACGGCGAGCAGGCCATGGTGTTCCTGGCTGGCGATCGCCTGCTTGTGCCCTACAAATGGATTTATTGCACGCTCACGGCGGTGGCGACCCTGGGCCTGATCAAGACCGACGCCCAGCTGGATAATGTTACCGGCGTGGGAACCGGGGTAATGATGCTGGGTAACCTGCCTATCCTGTGGTTGTTCGGTTACCAGGCCATGCGCGCCTACAAGAACTATATCGCGCGTCTGAAGATCGGCCAAATGGGCCGAGGCCACGCACCGCCATCGCTGCAAGACCTGATCAGTGGTCGGGATGTGAACTAGGGAGTCTCTGTTCCGGGGTCGTCGGCCTGGTTGGCTTTCCTGCCGCGCATATCACTGGCTGCAGTGCGCAGGGTCTCCAGGGCTTCCTGGGCCGAGGCCGCCGCACCGTCCTTGCGATAGCGGTCCCTTACCCGAACCTCCAGCATGCCCAGCAATTCGTCCAGACCGGGCTCCGGCTGCGGCGATATTTGCTCGGGCGACAGATTCTCGCGCTCACCAAACAAATCGATGTAGCGCTCCGAGCGACGTCCAAGATTCAACACGCTCGCGAAATTTCCTGAGGAAACATTCGTCCCGGAAAACAGGTCCAGCACAGCCGCACCCAGGGAAACCGGGACCAGTATCAAGTCTCTGATTCCATCCACAAACAGCTTGAACTGGAATATCACAACCCTCCGTAACAGTTCCTTGCGAGCGGAATCCGCGCCTGCGCCGTTCTTCTCGTCATTTGGTTCGTGCATCCCGATGCCTCCAGATCCAGAGTGCCATTGGACAGTGGCGGAGTATTTGTCTCCAGTCCCTCGCCAACCGATCTCTCTCGGGTACAATCGGCTGCACGAACAGACTGGCGAACGATAACACTCATGACCTACACCGGTGAAAAAGACTATAGCCACGACCAGCGTGAGAGCCTGGGAATCTTGCTGGCCAACCTGGGCACCCCGGATGCGCCCACCAGCTCTGCGGTCAGACGCTACCTGGCAGAGTTCCTGTGGGACCCGCGGGTAGTCGAAACGCCAAGGCCCATTTGGTGGCTGATCCTGCATGGCGTGATCCTGCGATTCCGCCCCAGGCGCAGCGCCCACGCCTACCGAAAGGTCTGGACCGGGCAGGGATCACCACTGCTCGTTAACGGACAGCAACTGCAACAGAAACTGCAACGGGATCTGGAGAATGCGTTGCCGGGACCGGTCAAGGTGCAGCTGGGAATGCGCTACGGAAGCCCATCTATTGAGAGCGCCATGGAATCGTTGCGCCAGGCCGGATGCCGCCGACTCCTGGTGTTACCCATGTACCCCCAATACTCGGCCACCACCACTGCCTCGATTTTTGATGCCGTATGGGACGTACTGAAGCGCTGGCGCTGGGTGCCGGAAGTGCGCAGCATTAACTGCTATCACGACGACCCGGCTTACATCACAGCCCTGGCGACTTCAATTACTGACCACTGGGCGAATACCCCCCGCGGACAGCGCCTGCTGTTCTCTTTTCATGGGATCCCGAAGCGCTACATTCTCAGTGGCGACCCGTATTTCTGCCATTGCCAGAAAACTGCCAGGCTGGTGGCAGAAAAGCTGCAATTGAGGCCCGACGAGTGGTCACTGAGCTTTCAGTCCAGGGTTGGTCGCGAGGAGTGGCTGCGGCCCTACACCGATCACCAGGTCATGGCATACGGTGATGAGGGCCTGAAGAACCTGGACGTTGTTTGCCCTGGATTCGCTTCCGACTGCCTGGAAACCCTGGAGGAAATAGCGATGCAAAATCACGAATTCTTCCGCGAGCACGGGGGCGAGCATCTGCGTTATATCCCGGCCCTGAACGCGCGCGACGACCACGCCCAGGCGCTGTGTGAGCTGGTCATACGGCATGCCAGCGGCTGGCCCGAAACGGTCGCAAGCCGCGCACTCGCCTCTTACACTGAAGCCCGTGAGCGGGCGCTGAAAATGGGGGCTGAGAGGTAGAGAAACCTCAATCTATTCATGAACTCGTATGCAGGGTCTGAAAAATCCATCTTGCGTGACGCGAATCTTCGCGAGCACCTCACACCTGTGATTGGCGAATTGAATCCGCATCTTTTCGCTTACAATCTACTTCGCCCAGGTGAATCAGAGGTTCCTTTCTCTTGATCGGTCGTTTTCTGGAAATCAGCATTGAGGCGCCTGACATCCTGGCCTCAATCGAGTTTTACCGAGGCCTGGGTATGTTGCCGGCGACGACGGGTGAGATCTGGTCGCACCGCTACGGTGTGCTGTCAGACGGGAACCTGGTAGTGGGATTACACGATTACAGCTTTCCCTCGCCATCGCTTACCTATGTCCGCCCGGAGTTGCGCCGGAACCTGGCCAACCTGGAAAAGCAGGCCGGATCACTGGCCTTTTCCAAGACTGGGGATGATGAATTCAACGAAGCAGGGTTTACCGACCCGGACGGCCACATGGTGACGGTGCTGGAGGCGCGGACATTTTCACCGCTGGAAATTGCCCACAGCGATGTCACCGTCCTGGGCCATTTTTCTGAGTACGGCATGCCCGTGAAAAACCTGGATGTGTCTATCGCATTCTGGGAGAACCTGGGTTTCGTAATGACCGAGAGGAGCGATGGACCGTTGCCGTTTGCCTCCCTGACTGGCGATTTTCTTAACCTTGGACTTTACGTAAATCCCCACATGCGAGCCCCGGCACTGGTATTCCGGGAGACAGACATGGCGGATCGTATCGAGTACATCAGCGCCCAGGGGTACAAGGTCTCGCGTGGCACCCCCATTTCAGCGGAGCGCCTGACCGGGGCGGCACTACAGGCGCCTGAGGGAACATGGATATACCTGTTGCCGGAGGCGGGCGCTCAGGACAGCTGAGACAATAGCCGTTTTATCCTTAGCTGCGCATCGCGCGCGTAGCCGGCGCCAAACAGGTTGGCATGATTGAGTACGTGGTAGAGCTGGTAAAGCTCACTGCGCCGCTGCCAACCCTCTGACATGGGCCACAAGGTCTCGTAGGCGGTATAGAAATTGTCGCCAAAGCCGCCAAACAACCGGGTCATGGCAAGGTCCGTTTCGCGGTCACCGTAATACGCGGCCGGGTCGAAAATTACCGGTGCACCGTTATTCAGGCTGGCCCAGTTACCACCCCATAAATCACCGTGCAACAAAGACGGTACCGGATCGTGACCAACGAACAGGTCGTCGAGTGCGCTGACCAGGCGTTGCCCGTCTTCGCGCAGGAATTGAAAGCCCTTGCTGATTGCCAGGTCCAACTGGAACCCCAGGCGATGTTCTCGGAAGAAATTGATCCAGTTCCCGGAACAGGGATTGGGCTGAGGTGTACGGCCGATATAGTTGTCGCCGGGGAAGCCGAAAAAACCAGCGGTGCTGCGATGCAGGGCCGCCAGACCCTGACCCATGCGGGTTGCACAGTCGGGGCCCGGGGCAGACAACTCCAGCCACTCCAGCACCAGGTAGGCCATCTGCCCTGCCTGGCCACTGGCCAGCGGTTGCGGGACCCTAAGACACCCGGTCGCAGCAAGTGCCTGCAGCCCGGCAAGTTCGGCTTGAAAATGGTCCGGCTGACCATCTGTATTGGTCTTTATGAACAACGGTCCGCTTTCGCTTTCCACCCGGTAGGCACAATGTATATCACCCCCGCCAACCGGCAGGACGCCGCTCTCCAGCAGACGAATTCCATGCTGTATTTCCAACTGCCGCGCCAGTGCGTTCCAGGTCCCCATAACAACTAGCAATCGCGAACAAAAGCCGCGTCCAGGGCTGCTGTTTTGCGTTGCAATCGCCCTCCAATACCGGCCTCTTTCAGCAATTCGTTCAACAAGGTCAAATTCGGTGGTCCACGACTGACCGCCACCTGCTGCAAAGGCATATCCCCTGCAATAGTGGTCAACTGCCTGGCCAGCATGGCCGCGTCACGATTCTGTTCCAGCTTCTCAGCAATCCCCGCGGCGCCCCGCAGTGGCAAATCCTTCACCCTCGCCAACCCCTGGTATAGGTGCTCGAGGCTTTTGAATTCTGTCAGCAGCACGGCTGCGGTTTTTTTGCCTACTCCTGGGACGCCAGGGATGTTGTCTACCGGGTCTCCGGTCAGCGCCAGGAAATCTGCCATGCGCTCGGGCGGTACACCGAAGACCCCTGCTATTTGCTCGTAAGCTATCCGCCTGCCGCCAGAGTAATCCCAGAATTCGTCTCCCGGGCGCAATACCTGGGTCAGGTCCTTGTCACGGGTCACCACCACGCAAGACCGCCCCTTCTCCCGCTGCAGTCTGGCCAGGGTGCCGATGATGTCATCCGCCTCGTAACGGTTGCTGGCCAACTCGGTGATGCCCAGGGCGGCAGTGAAGCGTCTGCACAAGTCGAACTGGGCTTCCAGTTCCGGTGGCGGCAGTTCCCTATTGGCCTTGTAGGCGGGATAAATTTCGTTGCGGTAGGAACTGGTCAGGCTCTCATCGAAAGCCACCGCAACATGGCTGGGCTTTTCCTCATCCAGGACGTCAAGCAGGAAATTGGCATAGCCATAGAACGCATTGACCGGCTTTCCAGCGGGATCCGTCATGGCGTCTGAGATGGAAAACCAGGCGCGGAAAATCCAGACACTGGCGTCAATCAGATAGACGGTGTGGGACACGATCGCCTAGTAATTCCTGGCAAGCTCGCCGGCAAGCCTGGCGTGCAAGGGGCTTCTGCGGGGAAAATGCGCCAGCAGGTATTCCATCTGATCGGCCAATACCTTGCGCCCTTTCAAAAAGATATATTCCGCGTAGGTGGGGCGAAACGGCACGGCCAGCAATTGGACGCCAGCCTGCTCCGGTGTTCGACCGGCCTTGAAATTGTTACATTTCCTGCAAGCCGTCACGACATTGGTCCACACGTTCAGCCCGCCCTGGCTGATCGGCACCACGTGGTCGCAAGACAACTGGCTGTCCGGAAATCTCTCGCCGCAATACAGACACATGCAGACATCACGCCGAAACAAGGTGGCATTGTTTAGGGGTGGAATGTAGTCGGGACGCAGCCGGGCCTGGATCTGGTGAGTGCCGCGGGTAGCAATAATACTGTTGACCTCGACTGCGCTGCGCTGTCCGCTGCGGGCATTGAACCCGCCATGCAGCACGTACAGGGGAGTTCCACAGACGTAGACTACCTGCTCGGTATGATAAAGGCGTACAGCATCCCGGTAGTCCACCCACTCCAGCGGCATCCCGGCCATGTCGGTACGCAATACTTCTTGCGATAAATTTTGCACTCTGTGTGCCCGACGGGTGTTTAGCCAACCCAAGTGTCGGCATTTACCACAGCTTATGCAAGGGGCCGCTAAAGAAAACCCGCTTACACTGAGTACAATCCACAAGAACCGGCGCCCGAGCGCCAGGACGCTGCAAGATGGTTGCTAAAGCGCTTTCAGCACCTCGTCCAGTGTCGCTTTTGCATCACCAAATAACATCCGCGTATTTTCTTCAAAGAACAGCGGATTTTGTACCCCGGCATAACCTGTCGCCATACTGCGTTTGAGTACGATCGAGACCTTGCCTTTCCAGCACTCGAGCACCGGCATGCCAGCGATCGGGCTGTTAGGGTCGGTGAGCGCTGACGGGTTTACGATGTCATTCGCGCCGATAACCATTGACACATCAACGTCCGGGAAGTCCTCGTTGATTTCATCCATCTCGAAGACGATGTCATAAGGCACCTTGGCCTCAGCCAGCAACACGTTCATATGGCCCGGCATGCGCCCCGCGACAGGGTGGATACCGAATCGAACGTTGACGCCCTTCGCACGCAGCGCCTTGGTAATCTCGAAGACCGTATGTTGTGCCTGGGCGACGGCCATGCCATAGCCCGGGATAATCATGACTTCCTTCGCGTTCAACAGAAGCTCGGCAGTTTCCTGCGCATCAACCGGGACCACCTCGCCCTGGTCCTCATCCGCACCTGCAGCTGCCGGTGTGCCACCACCGGTGCCAAACCCGCCGGCGATAACGGAAAGGAACTTGCGATTCATGGCGCGACACATGATGTAACTCAGGATTGCACCACTGGAGCCAACCAGCGCACCGGTGACGATCAGAAGATCGTTGCCGAGCATGAAGCCGGTTGCTGATGCGGCCCAGCCTGAATAGCTGTTGAGCATCGAAATTACGACGGGCATGTCGGCGCCACCAATGGCCATCACCATGTGAATGCCGAACAATAGAGCAATAACCGTCATGATCATGAGTGGCGCAATACCCGCGCCAGCGGCAGACTGCAACACAAACTCACGGCCGAACCAGATAGCGCCCAGCAGGAGCAGAAGATTCAACCAGTGGCGCCCAGGCAGCGCCAGCGGACTGCCGCTGATGCGTCCCGAGAGCTTGCCAAATGCAATGACCGAACCTGAGAACGTCACAGCACCGATCAGAATGCCGAGATAGGTCTCGATGTCGTGAATGGTCATTTCGGCACCCACAAAATGCGCGGTGGGGCCCATGAAACTCACATAGCCGACAGCCACAGCTGCAAGGCCGACGAGGCTGTGCAAGATGGCAACAAGCTCGGGCATCTGCGTCATCTTTACACGACGCGCAAGCACGATGCCGATGCTGCCGCCGATCAGCAGCGCGACCATCAAGACCACGTGATTCCGGGTCACGACACCCAGTACGGTCGCGAACAACGCAATGGCCATTCCGGTGATGCCGTACCAGTTACCGCGACGTGCGGTCTCGTGGTTGGAAAGACCGCCCAGGGCCAGGATAAACAGAACCATCGCAGCGATATACGACACAGTTACAATGCCAGCATTAATCATGTCGATCTCACCTTCTGAACATTTCGAGCATGCGACGAGTTACTGCGAATCCGCCTGCGATATTGATGCTCGTTATCAATACCGTTGCGGCGGCTATCCACATGGTTAGAGTATCCGTTGCACTAATCTGCATCAGCGCACCGATCACAATGATGCTGGAAATCGCGTTGGTAACGCTCATCAACGGAGTGTGCAGTGCGGCCGATACATTCCAGATCACCATGTAGCCGACGAAACATGCCAGCACGAATACCGTAAAGTGCGCCATGAACGACTGCGGTGCCACGGCACCCAGACCGAGTAACGCGAGTGCGGCCACGACCACGCCAATAACCGGGCCCGCTTTTGAGGGTTTCTTTTTCTCAACAGCGACTGGTGCCGGCGCAGGGGCAGCCTTCTTGGGTGCCGCAGACAGTTTCGGCGCAGGCGGTGGCCAGGTGGTCTTGCCATCCTTGCAGACTGTCGCACCACGAATCAGCTCGTCTTCCATGTCGACAACAATGTTGCCGTCCTTTTCAGGTGTCAGTTCGGTGAGCAGGTGACGCAGGTTCGTTGCATACAGCTGGCTTGACTGGGAGGCAAGCCGACTTGGCAGGTCGGTGTAACCGATAATCGTCACGCCGTTAGCCTTTGCAACCTTGCCAGGCTCGGTCAGCTCGCAGTTGCCGCCCTGTTCTGCCGCCAGGTCGACGATGACGCTGCCGGCCTTCATTGAGCGAACCATCTCCGCCGTGATCAGTCGCGGCGCTGGTTTTCCAGGGATCAGGGCGGTAGTAATAATGATGTCGACGTCTTTTGCCTGTTCGGCGAACAGGGCCATCTCAGCCTTGATGAACTCTTCGCTCATGGTCTTGGCGTAGCCGCCTTCGCCGGAGCCGTCCTCGTCCTTGAAGTCGAGCATCAGGAACTCGGCATTCATGCTCTCGGCCTGTTCCTTGACCTCCGGACGCGTGTCAAATACGCGGACGATCGCACCCATGCTCTTCGCAGCACCAATGGCGGCGAGACCGGCCACACCTGCACCGATTATGAGGACCTTGGCCGGCGGTACCTTGCCTGCGGCCGTGATCTGGCCGGTAAAGAAGCGTCCGAAGTGCTGCGCGGCCTCGACAATGGCGCGGTAACCCGCGATGTTTGCCATCGAACTCAGCGCGTCGGCTTTCTGTGCGCGTGAAATACGCGGCACGCTGTCCATCGCCATGACGGTGGCGCCGCTTTCGGTCAGCTTCTTCAGCAGTTCCGGGTTCTGTGCCGGCCAGAGGAAACTGATGAGCGTCTTGCCGGTCTTGAGCCGCGATGCTTCTTCCTTATCGGGACCCCTGACCTTGAAAATAATATCTGCCTGGGACCAAACCTCGTCAGCGCCACCGGAGATCTCGCAGCCTGCGGCACGATAGGCATCGTCCGAGAAACTCGACTCGGCGCCCGCGCCAGACTCTACGAGCACGCTGAATCCGAGTTTTTGTAACTGCTCGGCAACCTCGGGCGTCGTCGCTACACGTCGTTCACCCGCAAAAATCTCCTTCGGAACACCGATTTTCATTCGTAAGCCTCCATTTGGGTCGCGGCAGTTTAACCGTACGCCCCTCGAGACTGCAAAGAAATAGTGCCTCGGAAAGTAGGCACTTTTGTAGGTGATTTACGAAGCAGAAGTTCGCTATCCACCCGTTGGCGGTCCGTCTGCCGGGGCACATGAACGTGCCGCTGACCCGGGCAGGTGTGCCCAATGACCCGATTTTCGAATTTGCCGAAATCAACAGCGAGTCAGAAATTGCTGGCGTGGCCCCGATTACTGGCGCCAATGACGGGGTTAATCCCAGTGCCCGCCGCGATACTTCCTCGCCTGTCTATCGCACGCCCATCCTGAATGCGGACAAGACTTAAGGAGGTGATTGTAATCAAGCGGGGTCCGGGCAAGGGCTCCACAGGCATCGAAAACCTGCTGTTCTACCTTAACCACCCAGTGAAGGAATTGGGCTGGAAAAACACTGATCGCACCCACCAGGGTGGCGATTAGCCTTGCAAGCAACCCCTGCCACAGCCACAGTGTCACGGCGGGCGCTTTTTTGCCGGCTGGCATAAAATGAGCAGGTGCTGGCGACACCGTCCGAGGCCAGGATCACCGGGTTTACAAGCAGACTGGCTAGGTTTGAGAACAGGTCCAAACGCAGCATTAAACGCGCCCGACAAAGGCTTTATTCACAAGTGCTGTAAAAATCAGTGTTATTTGCTTGTGATCGTATGTCAGCTCTCGAAAAATACTCTAAGCCATTGTTTATATTAACTTTACTATAACGATCATTTTTTAACCAATCTGTAGCAAACTCATCATTTTAAGCCAGGAACTTCGTTTTGCCCCAAGTCATCCACAGAGTTATCCACAGGAACTGTGGACAACGTCCTGACCATCCAGGCACTCGGGTGGAATGCCGGCGATGATATTCCAAATCGCCATAAATGCGCCCTTGCATGGCTTGTTTGACTACCTGCCCCCCGAGGGCTGGTCCGGTGACCCGAGCGTGGTCGGCAGCCGTGTGGAGGTCACCTTTGGCCGTGGCAAAACCACGGGCCTGATCGCGGGGACCGCCCCAGACTCCAGCCTGCCACGCTCACGGCTGCGCAAGATCACCCGCATCCTGGACCAGCAGCCAGTGATGGAACCGGCCATGTTGGAACTGCTGGTGTGGGCAGCATCTTACTACCAGCATCCGATCGGCGAGGTCATCGCAGCAGCGCTTCCACTGGGGCTGCGCCAGGGAAGGCCCCTCGGCGGCCTGGAACAGGTCTGGTACCTGACCCCTGCAGGCGCACAACAGGATCCCGATGTTCTTGCAAGGCGCGCGCCCAGGCAATGGGAACTATGGAAACGGCTGGAGCAATCTCCCGGTGGTGTTGGCGAAACCACACTTTCGGGCCTGCCCCAAGGTTGGCGCAACACTCTGAAACGCATGCTGGACAAGGGCTGGGTCGGCAGCAGGGAGGAACAACCAGGTGAGCGGCGAGAGCTGTTGATCCGACCTGGGCCCGAACTCACGACCGACCAGTCCCGTGCGGTGGCGCTGATCACCAGCGCCACCGGCTTTAGCCCTTTCCTGCTGTTTGGGGTTACTGGTAGCGGCAAGACCGAGGTGTATTTCGAAGCGATGGAGCAAGTGCTGGCTGGGGGTCGCCAGGTATTGTTCCTGGTGCCTGAAATCGGGCTGACGCCCCAGTTGCTGGAGAGAGTCAGGAATCGCTTTGATGGAAGTCTCGCCATCCTGCACTCCGGCCTGTCCGATGGCGAACGCCTCGCCTCCTGGAGGGACGCGGCCAGCGGGGCCGCACACATTATTATTGGGACCCGCTCCGCCGCACTGGTGCCAATGGCCAGGCCAGGCATCATTATCGTGGACGAGGAGCATGACCCGTCGTTCAAGCAGTGGGAAGGCTTTCGTTACTCGGCCAGGGACATGGCAGTCGCTCGGGCACGCCGTCTCGGGGTTTCCGTGGTGCTGGGCTCGGCGACCCCGTCGCTGGAGTCTCTGTACAACGTGCGCAGGGGAAGGTACGCCCAGCTGGATTTGCCCGAGCGTCCGGGTGCCGTCAACCACCCCGAGATCCGGCTCGTGGATCTGCGTGCCCATGCATGCGATGAGGGCTTATCAACGCCCCTGGTGCTGGCTGCCGAGAAACATTTGGCCGAGGGCGGCCAGGTTCTGTTCTTCCTCAATCGACGCGGCTATGCCCCCACCCTGTTTTGTCCGGGGTGTGGCTGGACAGCGCGTTGCAAGCGCTGCGATGCGGGCATGGTCGTGCACCAGCGCCAGCAACTACTGCGCTGCCACCATTGCGATACGCAGCGGAAAATCCCCGAGACCTGCGAGGACTGCCATGAAGTACTGGCCCCGGTGGGCCAGGGCACCGAAAGAGTCGAGGAAACACTCAACCGGGTCCTGCCAGGCTACCCCCAAGTGCGAATAGACCGGGACTCCACCCAGCGCAAGGGTGCCATGGAAGAACTGTTGGGTAAAATCCGTTCTGGCCAGGCCCGGATTCTCACGGGAACCCAGATGCTGACCAAGGGCCATGATTTTCCGGACGTAAGCCTGGTGGGAGTACTAAACGCCGACCAGGGATTATTCGGCACAGACTTTCGCGCCAGCGAAAGACTCGCCCAGACCATAGTGCAGGTCGCGGGACGCGCTGGCAGGGCAGAAAGGCCCGGGCTGGTCCTGATCCAGACTCTTTACCCGGAACACCCCTTGCTGACCAGGCTGGTCAATGACGGCTATGCCGCCTTTGCGGAGGCGTGTCTAAAAGAACGGGAAGAATCAGGCTGGCCGCCGTTTAGCCACCTGGCCCTGCTGAGAGCCGAGTCACCAGGTATGCAGCAAACCCTGGCCTTCTTGCAGCAGGCGCGCCAGATACTGGAGCTGCCGACGGACAATTCAGTCGGCGTGCTAGGTCCCGCCCCGGCACCCATGGAAAAGCGCGCGGGTCGTTACCGGGGACAATTGCTGCTGGAAGCCCGCGAGCGGCCGATCCTGCAGCGACTGCTGACCGACTGGTTGAGCAAGGTCCGGGAACTGCCTGAGGCCCGCAAAGTCCGTTGGTCCATCGACGTGGATCCCATCGAGCTTTTCTAGACTCCGTCGCAACCGTAAAGAAGGCAGCTCGGCCGACCTTTCTGCTAGACTACACCGCTGTTTTATCGTCTCTTCCGGTTTCCGAAATCATGAAGTCATACGTTCAGACAATGCTGTCTACGGCGCTGGACACACTGGTATCCAGGGGTGTTTTACAGGCCGTTCCCACAGATGAATCCATACAGGTGGAACGCACACGCGACCCCAGTCATGGGGATTTCGCAAGCAACTGCGCAATGGTCCTATGCAAAGGTGCGGGAATGCGGCCACGCGACCTGGCACAGCAAATCGTGGACGCCTTGCAAGGTTCACACCTGGTTCAGGAAGTGACCATTGCCGGACCCGGCTTTATAAACTTCCGTTTCTCTTTAACCGCCTGGCAGGCCGAGATTCGGCGAGTACTGGAAGAAGGCCCTCGTTATGGCACCAGCCAGGCGGGTATGGGCAGGCGAGTACTGGTGGAGTTTGTTTCCGCCAACCCCACCGGCCCCCTGCACGTGGGCCATGGCCGGCATGCCGCCTACGGCGCATCGCTGGCGAATCTTTTGGACGCCGTGGGGTTTAACGTGCGTCGCGAATATTACGTCAACGATGCCGGCCGCCAGATGCAAATCCTGGCGCTGAGCGTGTGGTTGCGTTACCTGGAGCTGCAGGGGATCAGTCTGGAGTTTCCGGAAAACGCCTACCGTGGCGACTATGTCGTCGACATCTCCAGGCAATTGCAGGAGAAACACGGGGATTCGCTGGTCCGGGATGTGTCGGGGCTGCCCTCGGTGGCTGAGGCCAGGGCGGAGGACAAGGAAAGCGCACTCAGCGCATTGATCGCGGGCGCGCGGAATCTTCTGGGAGAAGATAACTATCGCAGCGCCCAGGACCTGGCCCTGAATTCCATCCTGGACGACATTCGTGATGACCTCTCCGAATTCGGCGTGGTGTACGACTGCTGGTATTCCGAGCATAGCCTGTCAGAAAACGGCGCCATTGATCGCGCACTGGAAAAACTGCAGGCCAACAACCACACCTACGTGAAGGGCGGGGCCACCTGGTTCCGGGCGAGTGACCTGGGCGATGAAAAAGACCGGGTGGTTGTGCGTGAAAACGGCCAGACAACTTATTTTGCTTCCGATATCGCCTATCACCTGGACAAGCGCGAGCGCGGCTTTGACTTGTTGCTGGATGTCCTGGGCGCAGATCACCATGGCTATGTGGCCAGGGTGCGGGCTGGCCTGGAGGCCATGGGCGAGCCGCCCTCTTCCCTGGAAGTAAAGCTGGTACAATTCGTCAGCCTGTTCCGTGCCGGCAAGAAAGAACAGATGTCTACCCGTTCTGGACAGTTCGTCACGCTACGTCAGCTGCGTGACGAGGTAGGCAATGATGCGGCCCGACTTATCTATGTGATGCGTTCCAATGACCAGCACCTGGACTTTGACCTGGAGTTGGCCAAAACGCAGTCGGCGGATAATCCTGTCTACTATATTCAGTACGCCCATGCACGGGTGGCCAGCGTTGCCAGGCAGCTACAGGAAAAAGGTTACCGTTGGGATCCGGAGGCCGGTCTGGCGGCCCTGCACAGGCTGGACAGCGAGCACGAAGCCGCGTTGATAAAAACCATCACACGTTACCCGGAAATTGTGGAGTTGGCGGCCATAAATCGTGCGCCGCATCTGCTGGTGCACTACTTGCGTGAGCTGGCCAACGACTTTCATACCTATTACAACGCACACCAGTTTATCGTTACCGATCAGCCTCTGCGCGACGCCCGACTGAGCCTGGTCAACAGCGCACAACAGGTGATTGCCAACGGACTCGGGCTGCTGGGCGTTTCCGCACCGGAAAATATGTAGGCCATGGCCAGAGACTACAAGGCCACCCGCAAGCACAAGCTACGAGGCAAACCCGTCCCAGGCTGGGTATGGATGCTTTACGGCCTGGGTGTGGGCCTGGCAGTGGCACTCTGGGTCTATATGCACGACCGCCAGGTGGATACGCATGGTGGAATAACAGACAAACCAACCCCGGCCTTGAGCAGCAAGACCGAACCGGAGGAAGAAGACGCACCCAGCCGCCGTTTCGATTTCTATGACATGCTCCCGCGATTCGAAGTCGTGATCCCGGAAATGGAAGCCGGGGCGCCTACGCCCAAGGACGCGCCTGTTGAAAAGCCGGGCTCCTATGTGCTGCAGGCAGGTTCATTCAACAATTTTTCAGATGCGGACCGCATGAAAGCCAAGCTCGCCCTGTTGGGTGCGGAAGCCAGCATCCAGCGGGTGACGATTGACGACAAGACCTGGCACCGGGTAAGGGTGGGTCCAATCAAGAATCTCGACCAGGTCAACAAGTTGCGGGCACGCATGAGGGACGCCAATATTGACGTCTTCGTGATTCGTCTCAGTGAGTAACCCGTTTGGACGACTGATAGTTCTGGGAGCCTGCTGCGCGATCGCGGCCTGCGCCGGGCCTGCCCGGGTTACTGAGCAACCCGTCCCGGCCAGTGTCTCGACCGGTCCCGAGCAGGGTCCGCCAGCGAACTCCCTGCCTGAACCGAAAATCGATACCCGTATTCCCCCGAAACCACCCTTGACCATTGCCGCTGTAGGCGACCTGATGCTGGGCACAAATTTCCCAACTGATCGTCTGGCCCAGGATGACGGAGCAGGACAACTTGCCCAGGCAACCGCCTACCTGGAAGCGGCCGATGTGGCATTTGGCAACATGGAGGGAGCACTACTGGACGGTGGTGAACCGGTCAAGGTGTGTAAGGATCCAAGCCTGTGTTATTTGTTTCGAAGTCCGGCGCGCTACGTCGGGCATTTCCGCAACGCAGGATTCGATGTGCTTAGCCTGGCCAACAACCACGCACGTGATTTCGGCGAGGAGGGCCGCGACTCCAGTATGCAGGCACTGGATGAAGTCGGTATTGCCCACAGCGGGCGGATCGGCGACGTTGCCGAATGGCAGCATGGTCCCTACCGGCTTGCGATGGCCGCCTTTGCGCCCAATCCAGGATCGAATTCACTGCTGGATCCAGACGCGGCAGCCTGCCTGGTTAGCACCCTGGCGGCCAGGAACGACCTGGTGCTGGTTTCATTCCATGGGGGCGGTGAAGGCGCAGACGCGATGCACCTGGTCCCTGGCGAGGAATTCTATTTCGGCGAGTCTCGCGGCGACGTTGTGGCATTCTCACACCGGATGATAGACGCGGGAGCCTCCATGGTGATCGGCCACGGCCCACACGTCCCCAGGGCCATGGAATTGTACCGTGGCCATCTCGTCGCCTATAGCCTGGGCAACTTTTCCACCTACTACGGGATCAGCATAAGCGACGACAAGGGCGTCGCTCCATTACTTCTGGCAACACTCGATGAATATGGTCGGCTGATCGAGGGAAAAATTGTTTCCTTCCGGCAGCAACGACCTGAAGGACCCAGACTGGATGCGCAGCAGCGTGCCGGAGCACTGATTCGCGAGCTTACCCTGGCAGATCTTGCTGGCGGAAACCTGGAATTTGATCCCGATGGCAGTTTCCGCCAGGCGGCTAGTCGTCAGCCCCGCCCTGACGGAAATCCACTCCCAGCGCCCGCAGTTTGCGATACAGGTGAGTCCTCTCCATACCAACCCGTTTCGCCAGTTGACCCACTTTACCGCCAACCAGAATGAGTTGCTGCTGCAGGTAGGCCCGCTCGAAATGCTCCCTGGCTTCGCGCAAGGGCAAGGCCAGGAGATCCTGTTTCACCAGGGGTTCGTTTGCAGCCGCAGCGACCTGTAACTCGCTCTCGATCTCCTCCAGACTAATCTGTTCGTTACCACCCGCGATAAGCAGGCGCTGCACCAGATTCTTTAACTCCCGCACGTTCCCCGGCCATGGATAGTTACGCAACCGATTCTGGGCCGCCACATCAAAACGGCGGTAGGGAAGACCTTCCTGTTCTACTATTTTGTCGACGTAATGCTGCAGCAACTCTGGCACATCCTCGGAATATTCCCGCAGCGAAGGGATACGTATGCTGAGTACGTTCAAATGGGATAACAGGTCCCGTCGCACAGGCGAATTCTGTGACTCCACCAATTGCCTGGCAGAGCTCACCAGTCTCAGGTTCAAGGGCACCAATTGGGTTGAGTTCTGGCGTATGAATCCTCCCTGGTCCAGAACCCCAATCAACACAGCCTGGGCGCGCTGGCACAAGTCCTCCAGATCATTGATATACAGCGTACCGCCCTGGGCCCGTTCCAGGTATCCGGCGTCTACCGTATTATCGCGGGCGCTACCGAGCAAAAGGCTGTCAGCATTGTCCTCGGTCAGTGAACCTGCGGCCATACACACGAAGGGGCCGCTGGCGCGGCTACTACTACTGTGCAAGTAGCGTCCAAATACCTCGCGACCAGCGCCGGACTCACCCAGCAATAGCACCGGCGTATCATGGGGAGCCGCGCGCTGAACCTGTTCGCGCAGCGCTTGCATCAACTCACTTTTGCCGATCGGAGTCATAACCGAAGTGGCCTGATACAGAGCAGACGACTGGCGATTCGGCTTGCCTGCATCCAGTGCCCGCTGTACCGAACGCAGCAGCTTGGATAAAGACAAGGGCTTCTCGATAAAGTCGAACGCGCCCAGGCGGACCGATTCTATCGCCGCGTCTACCGTGCCGTGGCCAGACATCATGACCACCACACTTTTCAGACCTTCAGCCGCCCATTCCTTCAACAATGTGATGCCATCGGTGCCCGGCATCCAGATATCCAGCAACACCATGTCCGGCAGTCGCTCGGCGTACTGCTCGCGTGCCTGGGCGGCATCCGCCGCCACCCTGACATCGTAGCCCTCATCGGAAAGAATTTCCTGCAAGAGATTTCGAATATCGGCCTCGTCATCAACGACCATTATTTGTGGGGTGCTCAATTCAAGTGCCTCTGTTTTATTTCCGGCGAAGTAGATAGTAGGCGAAGAAATTCAGGTTCAGGGTACTGATCGCAAGCAAGGGGAGCCAGCGAAGCCTGGCTACACAGAAGATGGGCTCCTTGCACGCAAGATACGGGTTCATGCATAGACAAGAGATTCCTGTTGTTTTCCTGAAACTCTAGCGGCGAAGTAATCGCGGCATCATCGCATTGCGCGATGCCTCGTTTAAAGGCAATACAATTTCGATCCGTGCTCCACCAGCCTCCCGATTGCGGGCATCAATGCTGCCTCCATGTTCTTCAATCAGCTTCTTCACAATAGCCAGACCAAGACCCGTCCCTTTTGGCTTGGAGGTCACATAGGGGTCAAACAAGTGGTTTACATTTTCCATGTCAAAGCCAGGGCCGTTATCTTCCACCGTCAACTCTACCGCCTGGTAGTCCTCGGCCTGTCGCAATCGCGTAATAAGATGGATTTCACCTTGGTCGCTTCCTGTCAGCGCCTCCACCGAATTGCGAATCAGATTGTGCAATATCTGGCGCAAGCGGCCGCGGTCCGCCTCTACCGGCGGAATCTCCCGATCCAGATTCAAATACAGGGTAATACCAAAATCCCGTGCGCGGTACAGATCACCCACTTCCATTACGATCTCGTTCACATCCAGCATGGTCATATCCAGGTCCGGGGCCCGCGCGTAGTCGCGGAAAGCATCGACCATTTCCTTCATGGCCTCCACCTGCTGAACGATGATATGGGTCGCCCTATCCAGCACCTGGCCCTCTTCCTCGCCCATATTCTCAAGGTATTTCTTGCGTATTCTCTCGGCAGACAACTGGATTGGCGTCAGCGGATTCTTGATTTCATGCGCAAGGCGACGGGCCACCTCTCCCCAGGCCGCATCGCGTTGACCTTGCAGCAACGCAGTAATGTCATCGAACACCGCAACCACGCCACCATCGTTACCCGACTCGCCCGGTAATGCGCTACAGGCAAAAATAATTACCCGGTTTCCGAACTCTCCACGCAGGGCGATTTGCTCTCGCCATTCCGTCCGTCCCTTGCGCAACTGCGGCTCCACGGCCTCCACAAACTGCCTGAGTAGTGAGTGCTCCCTGGCCAGTTCCGGCAGGGCTTGGCCCACAGAGTCCTCAAGTTCCACCCCCAAAATTGCGCCTGCAGCCTGATTGGCCGTACGCACCACCATGGCCCGGTCCATGGAAATCACGCCGGTGGATAGACGCGCAAGGATAATGGCAAGACGCGAGCGCTCGGCCTCCACCTGGTGCTCGTGATGCAGGGATTCCTCCCTGGCCCGCGCGAGTTTACGCGTCATGTCATTGAAGGAGTCCACCAGAAAACCAAGTTCATCCCTGGACTGCTGGGGCAATCGCACATCGAAATCACCCTTGGCTACCGCCCGTGTTCCCTCCAACAGGTCGGGAATGGGCTTGAGCAAAATCCTTGAGACAAAGAAGGCGCCATTGATAGCCAGAAGCAGGGCGAGAAACAGGACCAGGGAGAGGGTCAGCGTAAAGCTTGTCTTCAAGGGTTGGCGCAGATACTTCAGCTCACCGTACTTGTCATAAGCCAGCAGCACGCCGTCGGCCAGGCGACTTAATCTCTCGGGTACCGGATATTCGACGATCAGCACCCGTGTCTCGGTGCCTGGTCCAAGCTCCATCAAGGGAGCGGCAGTGACGATCACATAGCCGCCCTCGGCCATGGGTTCAAGCCGGACATAGTCCAACCCCTGTCGGGTCTGGAGTAATATTTCTGCCACCTTGCGAACCGGGGCAAAGCCTCCGGCGCGCTCCGAACTGGTCGCGATGATGCGACTGTTTGCGCTGGCTATGGTGACTTCCATAGCGCCGTTTTCACGCCGCAGCAGACTCATTTCCTGGACCAGCTGGGAATCTGGCCAGCGACCCAGAATTCCGGACATGCCACGGGTGCGCTCCATGTACTCGCGCTTGCGCAATTCCAACGCAGTGCGGCTTAGTTCCAGGGCCTGGCTAAGACCCTGGTCTATTTCAACGTTGAACCAGCTCTCGATGCCACGGTTCAAAAATTGTACGGAAAAATAAAACACCACCAGGACCGGTAGTACCGCCAGCACCGAAAACATGGTCACCATGCGAGTCCTGAGACGGGAGCCGGGGACCAGCTGCCGATAATCCCGAACCAGCCGCACGAGGTTGCCGCCAATCAGCACCAGCAAAATCAACGCGCCCACGCCATTGATCAGCAGCATGGCCTCGTGGGTGCGCGAAAACTGGGCCCAGTTCTGGGTCGTCTCGGCCAGCAAATAGAGCGAACTGCCCCACAGAAAGGCCCCGGCGATCAGTAACGATCGAAATGCAAATTGCCTCAGGGCTTGAGTGGCCATCTGTACCAATCACTCTCGGTACGCAAATCCCCCCACCAGAAGGTCATCCAGCGAATAGCTCCGGGAAGATCTCGAAGTTCCAGTACTGAACGCAGAGAGACCTCATACCGAAGGCCCGGCTCCAGGAGAGATTCGTCGATCAGGGGCAGCTGGTTGATGTGCCCGATTTCATCCAGCGCCTCGGCCAGGGTAATAAAACTGAATTGCTCACCACTATTGAAATTGCGGACCAGGTAACGCTGAGTCAGGGCGTGAAACTGGAGTTCCGCCAACTGGTGCAGGGATGCGACTTCACTGTCCAGCCACCAGCGTCGCTTTTGGGCAAGCTGGATTTCCAGCTCCAGCCGCAGAGGCACGCCACTGTGCAGAGCCTCCCTCGCGGGATCGCTGAGGCGAAAACTCACCCGTCCATTCAGGTAAAACACGCCCTCACGATACTCTGTGTATACGGAACGGACTTCAAAATGGCCGTCTCCAGTAACCGCGGCAGCCGGCTTTGCGAACAAGAACAAAAGCAGCACCAGGTACCATCCCGCACCTGTTCGCTGATTTACCAGTTCTTGCATTGCCATTCGGATCACTTACCGTCTATCGCTTGATCAAGGCCACATAATAGAAGCCGTCCGCCGCCGAGTCACCCGGTAATATCTGATAACCATATTGCAAACGCGACGCGACGTCTTGCAGAACGGGCAAATTCAGCTCCTCAGCATCATCGTTCCGGGCAAGAAAGTCCGAGACGACGCTCTCGTTTTCTTCCCGCAGAACGGAGCAGGTCGTATAGACAAGCCTGCCGCCCCTGGCCAGCAAAGGCCAAACAGCACGGATCATTCTTGCCTGTAAACTGGCGAGCGCGGGAATATCGGCGCCCCGACGCAACCACTTGATATCCGGGTGTCTTCGTATCACACCCGTTCCGCTGCAGGGTGCATCCAGCAGGATCCTGTCGAAAGGACGACCGTCCCACCAGCTGTCCGGGGCGCTGGCGTCGGCCTCGAGTACCTGGGCCTGGTACCCACCGCGCAGCAAATTCTTTCGCAGGCGTTCCAGCCGCTCTCCCGAATGATCCAGTGCAAGCAGGTCCAGTGCTCCGCCCGCCAGCTCAAACAAGTGGGCCGTCTTGTTGCCGGG
>BS_KBA_SWE02_21mDRAFT_10000209_pt1 | contig 21061 bp, 15 predicted proteins | sample BalSeasSWE02_21m_FD_9196 | JGI IMG/M metagenome (IMG submission 9196)
CATTGGCACCCAAAAAACCAAAGATCTCTCCTTTATAAACTTCAAAAGTCAGTTCATTTGCTGCCACAAAATCATCAAATTTTTTAGTGAGCTTATCTGTTTTAATTACAATTTCGTTATTCATTATGTATCTCAATTACCAATTATTTCAATCGCTTTATAAGCCTGTTTCATTTGTCATTCCCGTGAAAACGGGAATCTAAATTCAATAAATAAAATGGATTCCCACTTTCGTGGGAATGACTAACCCATTTTTTCGAGTTTTGTGTTAGCATCAGGATGGACTTTCATTAACCTCATAAAGCAATCTTCAATTCCGGGCTCAATTTTTTTTATCTCAAGATTTGTTTGAGTTTGCAGATATGTTTCGAGTTCATTTAAATCAATATTATTATTATTTAAAACAAGGTGATGTTTATCACCAAACGCAAAACATGATTCTGTTTCAGGAAAACTTCTTAAAGCTTTAAGCAGCTCAAACATATTATCAGAGCGAACAGCATAAATATTCTTATCAAATCTATCAACAATGTTTTGCGGTGTATCTATTTCTAAAATTTTACCATTTTGAATAAGCGCTATTCTGTCGCAAAGTTTTGCCTCATCCATATAAGGGGTCGAAACGAGGATACTTATTCCTTGCTCTTTCAATCTTTTTAACATTTCCCAAAATTCTTTTCTGGACACAGGATCAACGCCGGTAGTTGGTTCATCAAGAAAAAGAATTTTTGGTTTGTGGATTAATGCACAGCAAAGAGCAAGCTTCTGTTTCATTCCTCCGCTAAGTTTTCCAGCACGACGCTTTTTGAAAGGTTCAAGTTGTATATAAATATCAGCAATTAAATTATAGTTGGCCTCAATAGTGGTATTAAAAATTGTAGCAAAAAATTCTAAATTTTCTTCAACTGTTAGATCCTGGTAAAGCGAAAACCTACCAGGCATATAACCAACAATTTTTCTGATTTCCTTATAATCATTTACTACATCCAGCCCCATAACAGAAGCACTTCCACTATCTGCAAGAAGTAAAGTTGTTAGAATTCTAAAGAGTGATGATTTGCCTCCACCATCCGGACCTATCAATCCAAACAACTCACTTTCTTTTACTGAAAACGAAACGTCATCAACTGCAGTAATTTTATTTTTTTTAGCTGAATAAGTCTTGACAATATTTTTTAGTTCAATCGTATTCATATCAAAATTTTACTTCGCCGTACATTCCTATTTTTAAATAACCATCATTTTTAACTCTGACTTTAATTGCATAGACAAGATTTGCACGTTCATCTTTTGTCTGGATTGTCTTGGGGGTGAACTCAGCTTTTGAAGAGACCCAATAAATTTCTCCTTCAAGCTCTTTCTGTTCACCATTCCCTTTATCCACAAAAACCTTTACATTCTGATCGAGTTTAACTTGCCCTAATTGATCACCATTTATATAAGCACGCAAAATCATTTCAGATAAATCTGCAATTTTATAAAGTGCTTTGCCGTTTGAAGTTATTTCGTCCTGTTTTGCATAACGCGTCAATACTGTTCCATCAATAGGGTTTCTAATTATACTTTTATTAATTTGATCTTGTATTTGTTCTACTTGAGCGATCAGTGGAAGAGTTTCGCTTCGCATTCCTTGCTTGGTAATGGTCAAGCTCGATTTTGTTGCATCGTACTGCTTTTTCAAAACATCAAGCTGAGAATTTATATCATCCAGCTGCTTTGTCGTTGCAGCATCTGAACTAACAAGATTCTCGATTCTGATTTTTTCTCTTTCTGCTGTTGCAATTTGTTCTTTGATAGCTGCAAGTTGTGTTGGGATATCGGGCTGCTTGCTTAAAACTGATCTTATAGTTGATTCAAGTTGTTTTTTCTTAAGATGCAACTGAGTTGTATCAACCAATCCTACAATCTGATCTTTTTTAAGATTCATCCCTTCTTCAACTTCAAATAGTATGAGTTTTCCCATTGCCTCGGTTGAGACGATTATTTCTTCGGATTCAAATGTTCCAGTTGCATCAAAATCTCCATTCCCGTTTGAGCAAGAAAATAACAAAGTGGTAAGTAGAAATAGGGCAACGCTAAATAATCTTTTTTTCATATTCATCTCTATAATAATTTTTAATTTCCTGTTGTGATTCTATAATTATACTGCGCTAGTAATAATTGAATTTTGTGAATTTCTAAATTTTGCTTTGCAGTATCTTCTCCATTTAATTCTCGAATGTAGTCGTTTGATGTAATAACCCCATTTTCAAGTTTTGATTTTGCAGCTATTTTAACGGAAGTTCTTAGTTCAATTATACTTTTATCTACCTCAATCATTTTATTTAGTTTATCTATTTCCTGTAACTGCTGGTTGGTAGTAATTTTTGTATTTAGTAGAAATGTTTCAGTTTGAGCATCAATGCTCTGCAGATTTAGTTGATTGATTTCACTTTCATTCCCATAACTATAAAGATTTGATAGTGACCACGAAAATCGAATACCGGTTATATAATACCAATCGAAATCATTTATAAACATGTTTAAACCTGGTTTTCCATATCCACCTTGAAAAAACAAATTGGCTTTGGGAATAATTTTAGAAACGGTCAATCCGTTTTGATTTTCGACAAGATATTTTTGAGCTAAGTAAAGTTTTAATTCGGGTCGAATGATTTCAACTGTCGGCAGAAAATTAATTTGCGATGGGGTTAATAGTGTAGTTGACTCATTTAAATTTTCATTTATTAGCAGAGCGAGCATATTTATATAAGATATACGTGAAGAGCTAAGTTCAATTTTGCGTAGTTCTGTTTTCAAAAATTCTGCCCTTAAAACATCTACATCAGATTTTGTTGCGGTGCCATTTAAATAGGCGGCATCAAGTTTTGAAATGCTTGCATTCAAATCATCTTTTACTAGATCAAGTTGAGTTAATTGAGCATCAATAAGAAGCACACCTAAATAAATCTGATTAACTCTTTCTTTAAGTTTTAGTAATTCAATTTCAATTTTTTGATTGTCAATTTCACTAACTGATTCCTGAATCCCCGCTTGTGAACTCATTATTCCGCCGTCATAAATTGTTTGAGTGACATCAGCTACAAATTTATATTGATCTAAAGAAAGTCTTTGAATCACGATTCCGGGTAAAGGCGCTGGGACCTNCGTTACATCGGATTGATAGGTTGCTTGTCCATTAAAAGTAATTTGTGGAAAATATCCATTCCAAACATTACTAACGCTGTAATCTTTTGTTTTTTCAATATAATCTTTCTGTTTGATAAGCGGATAGTTTGTCCTTGCTTTTTCATAACAGTCTTCTAGTGTTAGCTGTGCTTGTGGGGTAATAAACTCCGAACTTAGTAGTATCAGAGTTATAAATAATAATCTTTTCATAATTACATCTTATTTATTGTTTTATTAAAAATTTTTCTTCCTTTTTCCGTAACAATTCCTCCAATTACTACTTTGAAAGCATATAATGCTGCCTTACCGATAGAAAAATTGTTGTTAAGTATGAATTCAGGATTTACAATTGCCCTCACTGAAGAAACCAGCATGTTCATTATTATCGGAGTTGGGAAGTCCATAAACAAACCTTCGGCTTTTCCCTGATCTATAACTTTGGTAATATTCCCAAACATCATTTTTGTTCTGAAGTTATCTATCTCATTCCATAGAGAAGGGAAGTGGTTCCTAATTTCATCCATTCTCTTTGAAGAAATTTTTTCTGATGTTTTGGCTAATATGCTGTTAAGTTCCGCGAGTTTTTCAATGGCATTTTTATCGGAGTTCAATGCCGGGATGATTTTGTTTTTCATTCTTTCCATGAAATGTTTTGCAATTGCCATTACCAGTTCATCTTTGGATGGAAAAAATTTATAGATGGTTTTCTTGCTCATTTTTAGATCTGAAGCAACTTCATCCATTGTGGTTTTGTAAAAACCTTCTCTGAAGAATTTTTCTTCAGTCATTTCAACTATTTTATTTTGTTCGTCCATATACCCTTTGGAAACTATTTTCGTTTTTCTAGTTTCCAATATATTCTTTTATCTTCCACTTGTCAAGAAGTATTTAAGGATTGTTATTAAGGTCACTCACTTGCGGTTAAGATTAATATTTATAAAATTATTGCCACGATTAAATAAAGAGAGGTCTTTATGCGATTTTACCTGCTTCTTCTTACAATGTTGTTAGTAACACAAATTATTTATTCACAATCAATAATTGAAAATGATATAGAATCCGCATTAGTTAATGCCAAGAAAGGGGTTTATTATGCCTTATCAAATCTTCAGGGTAAAAAGGCAAAATTTGAGAAATCACTTATTGCGGATGATAAACTAATTGCTAAAGTTAGAGTGAATAAAGAACTTAATGGAGTTAAAATTGAATCGACTGGATTTTCTGAGACAAATGAATTATCTATTGTATTGTATAAATCCGCTGATAGTCTTATAAAAGATGGATACATCAAAAAGAGTGATTTAGAAACTTATTCTGAAGAAGAATAAATTTAATTTTTTTAAAAATCTCCTTGACTTAAGAAAATATTTTTTGTAACTCTGTAATAGTTATTACAATAATTTATCATTTTGTAATTAGAGTTACAGATGAAGAACCAAAGATTAATAGATCTTTTCTTAGAAATTGCCAAGATCAACGCACTTTCCGGCAATGAAAAATCAATAGCATATTATATAAAATCATTTCTTTCAAATCTTGGCTACAACGTCAGCGAAGACAATTCACAAGAATTTACAAACAGTAATACAGGTAATCTAATCTGTAAAATTGGCGGTGGCGGAAAATTTGTAATGCTCTCACATATGGATACCGCCCGCCCAACTGAAAATGTTAGACCTATTATTTTAGAAGACAAAATCATTTCTTCGGGTGATACAGTGCTTGGTGTCGATAATAGAGCTGGAGTCTCCGCTTTACTTTATACTCTTGAAAAGATTGCTAAAGAAAAAATTCCGGTTAAAGATTTTACAGTTGCTTTTACTACCTGCGAAGAAACAACTTCCTTTGGCTCAAAAAACCTTGGAATAAACGGAAAAATAAAACACGGTTTTATTTTTGATTCAGGATATCGACCAGGCAATTTTATTTATTCAGCTTGTGGTGCAATCGGATTAAAGATAAAAATTATCGGTAAAGCTTCACATTCCGGAATAGCACCTGAAAAGGGAATTAATGCAATGCAAATAGCAGCCAAAGCTATCAGCCAACTTCCTCTAGGAAGAATTGATGAAGAGACAACAATGAACATCGGAATTTTCAATAGTGGTACAGCTGTTAATGTAATTCCGGAGTTTGCCGAACTTGAAGGAGAAGTTAGATCTTTTGATTTAAAAAAAGCAGAACATTATTTCGGTTTGCTTTCCAAAGCATTTAAGGATGAGGTTGATACTGCCGGCGCGAAGATGGAATTGGACCATCATTGGGGTTTTATGCCTTATAAAATTCCTGAAAATGCAGAAGTGTTCAAAGAAATAACCCGTGTCATAGAGAAAGTAGGTCTTGACCCAACTCCCAAAATTTCACTTGGAGGAAGTGATGCAAATTCACTTAATGAGAGAGGAATCCAATCCGTTAATCTTGGCATTGGTGCTCAAAATCCTCATGGGAATGATGAGTTTATCTTTATTGAGGACCTTATGAAAACAGCAGAAATTGCATTAGAACTTATTAGGAAAGACTAACGCGGATGAAGAAAATTTTACTGCAAACTTTTTTTATCCTTTTTATTTTTAACTTCGAGAATTGTCCTCAAACCAAAGGTCATCTGGTAATTATAGGGGGAGGAAAACGCCCTGCTTATATAATGAATAAAATTGTTGATCTTGCAGGGGGTAAGGGAGCTAAAATTATCGTAGTTCCAAATGCAAGCAGTGATAGAATGAAAACCGGCAGTTACCAATCTAAAGAATTTAAAAAACTCGGAGTTGAATCATCCGACTATCTTATTTTCACTAAAGAAACTGCCGATGCAGATAGTAATCTAGATAAACTAGATGGAGTAACTGGAATATTTTTTTCAGGTGGGAATCAGTCCAACCTTACAAAAGACTTATTGGGTACTAAGCTTCTTGATAAAATTTATAAGATTTATAATGACGGCGGGGTAATTAGCGGAACTAGTGCTGGAGCAGCTGTTATGAGTAAAATTATGATCACAGGAAACGAAATCATAAATAAAGATTCTTCAGATGCTTTTTCATCAATACAAATTCATAAATACGAGGCGAGGGAAGGATTTGGATTTATTAAATCAGCAATAGTAGATCAGCATTTTATTAAAAGGAAAAGAATGAATCGCCTTATTAGCCTGGTCTTTGAAAATCCCAAGTTACTTGGTATTGGAATCGATGAATCAACGTCTATAATTGTCAATCCAGATAATAGTTTTGAAGTCTCTGGTGAGAGTTTAGTAATGGTCATGGATGCATCGCAGAATGAAATTATTCTGACCAACAAGAATGGTAATCTATCAGGTATCTTAAATACATATTTTCTAAAGGACGGCGATAAATTTGATCTAAATACAAGAAAGAAAATTTATTAAAGTATGAAAAAGAAAATAGATTTTAATACACTATTTATGATTTTCGTTGTTGTTGCACTTGTTGCTGTTGCAACTTGGGTTGTCCCTGGAGGTGAATATCTGCGAGAATTTAAAGATGGTAAAACACTCGTTGTCCCAAACTCATTTAATTATGTACAAAGTAATCCTCAAGGATTAGGTGCATTGTTTATGTCTCCATTGACTGGATTTGTTCAAGCATCTTTAATAATCGGTTTTCTTATGATAATAGGGGGTGCATTCAGTATTCTTCAAAGAACTGGAGCAATAATAGTCTCAGTTCAAAGAATGGCTTTTTCATTTTCAAAGAAACCAAGATATGAGAAGTACTTTATACCTATAACGATGATAATTTTCTCAGTTGCTGGGAGTATATTCGGCAGCTCTGAGGAAGCTTTGCCATTTATTCTAATTTTTATTCCACTCGCTTATTCTATGGGTTATGATTCAATTGTTGGTACGTCCATTCCATTTCTAGGTATGGCTGCAGGATTTGCTGGATCAACATTAAATCCATTTACAATCGGAATTGCACAAAGTATTGCAGAATTACCTCTTTATAGTGGACTAGAATTCCGATTAGTTATATGGATAATTAGTACAAGTGTTATGATTACATTTGTTATGATGTATGCTGCAAAAGTAAAATCAAATCCAAATATAAGTCCGATGTATGAAATCGATATGGAAAGAAAACAAACTATGCATATCGATAAAACCAATGCAGGTGAATTTACACTACAACATAAATTAGTTTTGATTTCTTTTGGACTCGCAATGATAATCCTAATAATAGGCATTCTAAGTTATAAATGGTATATCACAGAGCTTGGAGCATTGTTTCTAGCACTAGGCATAATAACCGGATTATTAGGTAAACTAAAATTGAATGAAATAACTGATGCATTTAAAGATGGCGCTAGGGATATGGTTGGTGTGGCTTTAATAATCGGTTGTGCAAGAGCAATTCTTGTGATCGCCAGTGATGGTAAAATTATGGATACGATGTTATTTAGTCTTGCCGGAATAATTCAAAACTTACACCCAATACTTGCTTCTCAGGCGATGTTTATCACTCAAGGCATAATTAATTTTTTTGTTCACTCGGCATCAGGTCAGGCCATGCTAACAATGCCAGTTATGTCTCCTCTGGCAGATGTAGTGGGTGTTTCAAGACAAATTGCAGTGCTAGCTTTTCAGTTTGGAGAGGGTTGGATAAACCCCATTCTTCCAACCTCTGGTGTGACGATGGGCGTTCTTGGATTAGCGCGCATTCCTTGGCCCAAATGGTTTAAGTGGATGCTGCCTGTTCAGATATTGTTTTTTATTATCGCTTTATTTTTACTTGTTCTAGCTTTTTTAATTAATTATCAGTGATATAAAGATAACAGGAATTTTTAAGGATTAGATAAAATTTTATTATGACAGGGTACAATAAATTAAAAAATCGAATTCGTCTTCACTTTGATAAACTTCCAAAAAATCAAATGAAGATCGCTGAGTACATTATCGAAAATTTTGATCATATTTCTTTTTTAAATGTTCAACAAATAGCAGAGGCTACTTCGACTAACGTCGCTGCGGTAGTAAGATTTGCTCAGAGAATTGGGTTTAGTGGATTTAGCGAATTGCGAGATGAGATAGAAACTTCACTTAGAAATCGTTTAGATAGCGGAAATGTATTTCCATTAGTAAAACCCTCCGAACTTTCTAAGGATACTTTAACATTAGTTGCCAATCAGGAGATTACCAATATTGGAGCTACTTTACAGTTAACCGAAAGAGAAAATTATAATAAAATAATTGAGTTAATTTTAAATTCGGAACGTGTATTTACTGCTGGTCTAGGGATATCACATTTATTATCACATATAATTTCCTACCAATTAAATCAAATTGGAATCTTCTCAAATCCCCTTACAAATAGTGAGTCAACTTTCTTAGAACAAATATTATTTATGAATAAAAATGATCTGATAATTACATTGTCATTTCCCCCTTATTCAAAAGCAACTATTGAAGCAGCTAAATACGCAAACGAAAATCAAATTAAAGTTGTTTCTTTGACTAATAAAAAATCTAGCCCTATTTCATTTTTTTCGGAAGTAAGTCTAATAATAAAAAGCGAGAATATGCTATTTACTAATTCATTTGCAGCTATTTCCGTTTTGATAAATGCTATTGTTACTGAATGTGCGTTAAAAAATAAAACAAAAGCTACTAAATGGCTAAATGAATTAAAAAATGTTACCAAGCGTCAGAACATTACTAATGATTGAAGGATTGTTAAATGGCTCTCAATAATAATATATCGTTAATAAATTGTTTTTATTCATAAATCTTTAATCAGTTTTAGGATAATGCTTGTAAGGAGATATTGTATATGAAAAGTAAATTATTAGTCCTTTATCTGCTACTACTTATGTGCACTTCTGTAGCAATTGCGGGCACTACCGGAAAAGTAGCAGGCCGCATTACAGATAAACAAACAGGTGAAGCCCTGGTTGGTGCAAATGTAGTGATCAAATCTATGGATCCTAATGTTGGTGCTAGTGCTGATATTGACGGTTACTATTACATCATTAATTTGCCTCCTGGTAGTTATGATGTAAAAATTAGTTATATCGGTTATTCAACTATTGAAAAAAGGATTACCATAAATGTTGATCAAACTACAACTCTTGATGTTCAACTTAGTGCGACAGCACTCGTAGCCGGAGAAGTTATTGTAACCGGAGAACGCGCCATTGTACAGAGGGATCAAAGCTCTACCATTCAGCGAACAACAGCTGAAGAGTTATCGGTTATGCCTGTTAATTCAGTTTCACAAGTATTAAGGCTTCAAACTGGAGTTATCAGCACAGGTGATTTACATGTGCGTGGCGGTAGGTCTGGAGAGATCGGCTATTATATTGATGGTTACAGAGTGGAAGATCCTTTGTTCAATAGCGCTACCGCAGATATTAACAATCAAGCCATACAGGAAATGGAATTTCTTTCTGGAACATTTAATGCCGAATATGGCAATGCTAATTCGGGAGTTGTAAATATTGTTACTAAGAATAATACAGATCGTTATAGCGCTAACGTTCAATATAAGAGAACAAACTTTGGAGCTGAAAGTGCCAGTAATGATTTGAATGAAAGATATATTGAAGGTACATTCAGTGGCCCGCTTTGGGCTGGCAGCCCTCTTGGCATAATGATTTCAGGTAAAAAACTCGATGCGGATAACTATTTTTATTCAGGTGTTTATCAAACAACCTCAAATGGATTAGAGTCTATTGAGTTCTCCAAAGATAAACCTTATGGATATAATGATTTATTTTCAATTGTGGGTAAGCTTTCTTGGTCTGTATCTAACTCAATAAAAATTACTTTACTTGACAATTATTATAATCGTAATTATAGAAACTATAATCATGTAATGCGTTTTATACCTGATAGTACTTATATAAATGAAGCAGGTAGTAATTTACTTGGCCTTAATATTAAGCATGTAGTTAATCAGGATTTATTTTATGATGTTCGACTCTCTTACTATAACTATATTTATAATAGATCAGTTAACGGTTTAACTGAGGATCAATATACATTTCCTACATATTCAACTTTCTGGAATAGTCTATTTTATAGGAATATGGCACAAACAGTTTATGAAGATCAAAAAACAAAATATTATTCTGTCAAAGGAGATTTAACCTGGCAGTTTGACAGATCCAATCTTATTAAAACGGGATTAGAAATAAAATCTAACGATCTTGACTATTATTATGTTGCCAATCCAAAAAATCCAAATGATCAAACCGTTAATATCTATCGTAAAAAACCTTTTGAAGGCTCTGCTTATGTTCAAGACAAAATTGAATTTGAATCTATAATTTTAAACCTTGGACTTCGTTACGATTTTTTTGATGCAAACACATTTTATCCATCTGATCCTTTGAATCCTGTACCGAATACTGATACTAAAATGGAATCGTCACTCTCTCCACGTGTTGGAATTGCATATCCAGTTATGGAAAATATGGTTTTCCATTTTTCTTATGGACAATTTTTCCAAAGACCTGAATATCAAACTTTATATAATAACTTAGAAAGAGAATTCTCTAACCGTGGAACCACATTATTTGGTTCCCCTTCCCTAAAGCCTGAGAAAACATCTAGCTATGAACTTGGTATAAATGCAGCTTTAAGTAATACAACATCAACTCAAGTAACTTTCTTTAGTAAAAAAATTCAAAACTTGATAGGAGTTGCTTGGAATTATGAGCCACGAGCATATGCTTATTACGTTAATGAAGACTTTGCTTTCGTTAAAGGGTTTGAAGCTACTGTTAAATCCAGATTTCAAAATTTTTCATTTGAACTGAATTATACCTACTCAATTGCTGAAGGTAGTTCTTCTAATCAGCAAGAAAGATATAGTAACGTTTACAATATTGTTGGTGTTCAGTCTTTACGATTTTTACCACTCGATTTTGATCAACTGCATACTGGTAATGTTCAAGTTTCATTTTACTTCGGCAAACAAGAAGGGCCTTTTGGTTTTGCTCCGGATATTTTTCAGAATTCTATAATCTATATAATTAGTCAATTTGGAAGCGGTCTTCCTTATACATTCAATCCAGCAAGAGCGCTTTATGTTGCAGAACAAAATAATTCAAGATTACCCGAAACTATTAATTTTGATTTATTCGCGAAGAAGACATTTACCATAGGGTATGTTGATTTAAGCCTTTTTGTAGACGTACGTAACCTACTTAATAAAAACAATATAGTAAGTGTCTATTCCGCAACCGGATCGCCATATTCTTCGGGGCTTGAAACAAATAAAGCAACTCTGGATTATGAGCAGGACCCAACAAATTTTGTAGATCCTAGGACGATCTATTTGGGGCTGGAGCTTGGATTTTAAAAATAAAATAATTGATATCCTTTTATCAAGGAGAATGAAAAATATGAATCTTATTTCAAAACTACTTTTTTCATTAGTGATGTTTTCAATACCGATATTTGCACAATTACGACCTGATGCAAGGGAAGAAAATAATCATTACTTATCAAAAACACTTGACCCCATCTATAGGGCCCAGAATGTGATTAATATTAATCAAGTAGGGCAAGTTGTCACAAACATGGGGCAATGGCATCCTTACACTGGAGTTTACCCCAGAGGTAGGTGGCCAATTAACACTAATCATGATCAAACTTACAAGATGTCTTTCTTTGTGGGTATTCCGTATAATGTTGCGAATGCTAGAGGTAATGGTACTAAAGAATGGGATCCTCAATCGGGAACTAATAATTTAGCAACCGGTAGAATTGCAATCAGCACTGATGAAACGACCTGGCCCCTAGATAATAATAATAACCCTTATTGGCCAGTAAGGACTTTAGATGATAAAGACAGCATTGTTTCTCAACAAGATACTTATTGTGTTTATAACGATAATACAAATGCAAGGCCTGAAAAATTAAATATTGAAGTAACACAGACCAGCTATGCTTGGAGTACTTCAAAAGATCAGGACTACATAATTTGGAAATTAGAAATTCTTAACAAAACTACTACACCAAAAGATAGTTTATACTTTGGTATTTATTACGATTTTGATGCTGGTGGTATAGTTGCTGAATATGAAAACGATTATTACGTATGGGATAGTACAAAACAATTAACTTATGTTTTAGGCCCTACAGGTACAACTGGATGGGAACCGGGTTCTGCTCCATTTTTGCTAGGACTTGTTTTTTTAGAGACTCCATCCGTTAATTCAAATGGTGAACTTGATACTATCAATGGAACCAGATGGGGTATTACAGATTGGCATTATAGTGGTGTATATAGCTCCGCATGGGGAGACAACCCAATTGATGACATTGTTTTTTATGATTGGATAAGTAGCAATCAGGCACTTAGAGATAATCCTACAAGACCAAATTTATTCCACGGTCCGGATCGGAGAATAGATGATTGGCGTTTACAGGATACAATTTATGGAACCCAGCCTAATGGAGATGGTGTAGATGGTATAGCTTCAAGCGGTCCATACCATATGGAACCCTTTCAAAAGTTCACTTTTGTTTTTGCTCATGTTGCCCAGCAAAATAAAAATAAATTATATGAAGTTGTAGATAGAGTTTATCAAATATATGAAAATAACTTAAAACTCGTTCCACCTCCTAAACCGACACTTAGTTATTCTACTTTTGATGGTGTAGTGGATCTGAGTTGGAGCAACGAGAATGACTTCACTTACCTTGACCCGGTAATCGGTAGATCTGCTATAAAAGAATATCGAGTTTACAAAACTACCGATCCTAACAGAGATATTTGGGGCGACCCTGTTGCCATTATTCCTAGAGATTCAACACAGACTGAAATTATTCCGGGTTTTTACAAATGGAGCGACACAGAGGATATTGATAATTTCTTTTATTATTCTTACTCGGTAACAGTTATTGATATTGATGGTCTTGAATCTGGTAAAGCGTTTTTACCTGCTGATCAGTCAGCGTCTGAAAATACTGTTGAAGCAAGAGTTGTCAATTCAGCAAGGTATTCTATTAATGATGTTAAAGTAGTTCCAAATCCATATATCATATCAGCAACTTGGGAAAGAAAGCGATTAGGAGATTCAAGGTACGGTGAGCCAGTCAGAGATATTGCATTTACTAATCTTCCAGCTCAATGTACAATAAATGTTTATACTCTTGATGGTACTCTTGTAAGAACGATTGAACATAATAATGGAAATGGGACAGAATTTTGGGATCTTAGATCATTTTCCAATCAACTAATTGCAACCGGCATTTATATATACCATGTTAAATCTGAGGTCGGTGACAAAGTAAGTAAATTTGCCCTTGTGCGTTAGCAAATAAGAGGAACAAAAATGAAATCAAAAATAAAAATCATCTCTACAATAATATTTATAGTTGCTTCAGCAACTTTAATCGCGCAAGATTTTAGTAATGTTGGAACAGCTGGTGGAACTTTCTTAAAGATACCGGTAGAACCAGTTGGTGCAGCTTTAGCAAATTCAAATATTGCCTCTGTTGAGGGAGTTGCTGGTCTTTACTGGAATCCAGCAGCAATTGCAGATATTGAAGGTACAGAAATACTTTTTTCGCATGTAAGTTGGATTGCAGATACACGTGTCTCGTTTGTCGGATTTGGACAAAAACTTGGCCCGGGTTCAATTGGACTAAGTTTTACAGCTTTGACAATGGCACAAATGGAGATTACTACCGAGACAGAACCAGATGGTACAGGCCAATTCTTCAGTGCCGGTAGCTATGAAATTGGGTTGAGTTATGGACTGAAAGTTATTGATAACTTTAACTTTGGGGGAACTATGAAATATATATATGAATACATTTGGGATACCAATGGGTCTACTTTATTATTTGATCTTGGTTCTGTTTATAAGACCGATTTTTATAACCTGAAAATAGGAATGAGACTATCTAATTTTGGTGGAAACACACAATTTTCTGGTGAGCCAATTGATAATAAAGCAGATGTAATAGAAGGGTCTGGAATCTCCTATTCATATGATCCAAGATTAGAAAGAGTTTCTCCTGAATATTCTTTTCCTCAATTATTTAATGCAGGAATTTCCCTTGAACCCTTTACTTTCGAAAAACAGAAGCTTACAGTTACAGCAGCAATAAATGACTACATTGATAACAACGCTCAATTACTATTTGGTGCTGAGTATGTTTGGGACGAACTTTTATTTTTAAGAGCAGGTTATAAAACAGGTTATGATGAACAAGGCATTAGTGCAGGTGTTGGTTTAAAAACAAGCATAGGGCCAGTTTCAACAACAATAAATTTCGCTTATTCCCCATTTGGGAAATTGAGTGATGTTATGTTCATAGGTTTAAGGTTGAGTTTTTAGAAAAAATAATTTATAATAGTGCAAAAATGCGAATATTATTAGTAATATTATTTCTTTATTCTTTCTCTGCACAAAACTTTCCACAAGGGTCCGTTTTGCTGGTCGGAGGGGGTTCAGAAAACTATAATGATTGGTCAGACCAGCCTTACAGATGGTTAGTTGAAAAGGCCCCGAACCGAAAGATTTTAGTTCTTCACTACTCAACCACAACAACTTTTTTTTCAGGTTATTTGCCTTCGTTAAGTCCTTGTACAGTTTCCAATCTTGCAATTACTTCGATTATACAGGCAAATGATTCTGCGACTTACCAATTCATTCTTGAACATGATGGTATTTTTCTTCGCGGTGGCGATCAGGCTCAATATTTTTCAAAATGGAAAGGTACTCTTACTGAGCAAGCACTAAGGGAAGTTTTTCAACGAGGTGGTGTAGTTGGAGGAACAAGTGCTGGCGAAATGGTTCTATCAGACGTCTCTTATTTAGCTGGGAACTCTGATACAGGGGCACTTCTTCGAATCCCTACAAATTCAATAACACTTAGTGATAATTTCTTACCCCTTGTTCCAAATATCCTTGCTGAGAGCCATACAAATGAAAGAGGTCGTTTAGGTCGCCTCCCGGTTTTCCTTGCACGCTATAAGAATAGTGATAGCAGAGAAATAACCGGAATTGGTGTTGATGTAAACACTGCGATTGCGATAGGAGCGGATGGAATTGGGGAAGTAATGGGAGGGAGTGCAGTTTCGATCCTTCGCTGGACACCTAGTACAGAATATCTGATAGAATCCGGCAAAGCATTTTCGATGCAGAATATGAAATTCGATCAATTGTTACCTGGATATAAAATCAATTTGATAACAGGTGAAATAATTCTTCCTCCTACAGCAGTTTCTTTCAATCCGAAACAGATTTCTTTTCCAAATTCTGCGATTATACTTGACGGTAGTGAAAATCAAACAGATTGGGCATCCGCAGAAGGAAGCCTAAAAAAACTTCAATCTGTATTAAATAATTCAAATGATATTGTAGGAATTTTTTCATCATCTAGTTCTGTTGCCTCAGCGAACTTTATTAATTCAACTTTGAACACATGGGGAATTACATCCCAAATTCTCTTAATAGATGAGAACCATAAAAACGATCCATTGCTAACATCATCTATCTCGTCTTGCAATGCTTTTGTTTTTGTTAGTAATTCGCTTGATAGCCTTGCAGGATTTCTTGATCCGGTAAATACAACAGGCAATGCATTTGCAGTAAAAGTTGATGAAGGAAAACCAATACTTTTTCTTTCAGAAGATGTTATGCTTGCTGGAGAAAAAGCAATAGGTGGATTGTATATTAGCCTATACAGCGCTTACTATGGTACTCTTAATCAGTTACCAGGTTTAGATTTGGTAAGGGGAGTACAATTTGTTCCTCGCTTTTATCAAAATCTGGATAATACAAGATCTTATGATTATAGTGAAAATAGAATTATGGGAATGTTTTGGTCTATGTGTAAATCACAACTTCCTTATGGGCTATTAATAGATGCCGGAACATTTGTAACAATAATAAACAACAAAATAGAAGTCAGTGGTGTTTCCACGACATCAACACCCGCTTTACTTTTTGACGCGCGTAATGCTAATTGGACTGATTTTCCATTATTCCATCGACCCGGAAAACCAAATGCAGTGCAAAATGCAGCATTGATTGGAGCTACCTTAAATATTCTTCGATCTGGTGATTCAAATATTATAACAAACGTTGATGATAACAGAAATTTAAATCCCAAATCATTTTACCTGGAACAGAATTACCCTAATCCATTTAACCCGGAAACTACAATTAGCTTTTCAATAGCTGATGCTGGCACGTATTCTATAAAAATTTATGATACTCTTGGAAGAGAAGTGAAGACCCTAATTAATAATTATTTAAATTCTGGTTACTACAATGTTGTATGGAATGCTTTTGATTACGGAAGTGGAATTTATTTCGCTCGAATTAATAAATTGACAGAGAGCGGTAAACAAAGTCAGACTATAAAACTGGTTTTTATAAAATAAATCTTGTTCATATTGCTCTATAACTAATTCATTAAACACAGGAGGACTCAATGAAATCACGCTTACTTTTGCGGATTGTACTTTTTTTCATCGTGCTTTTTATAGCACCAACATTGATTAATGCCCAGGCTTTAACCGGAGACAAAATAATTGGCCCAGGAGGCGACTATACGTCTTTAGCGGATGCAATTACCGCACTTAATACCAATGGGGTATCTGGAACCTTAACATTACTTGTTGATGCAGATCTTACTGAATCAGGTTCTTCAGAGATTTCAACAGTGACTCTGACCGGAATTAATTTTCTTGTAATTAAACCCAATGTTGGCAAAACACCAACTATCACTTTTACAGCTGTAGCTACTTCAGGAACTAGTGGTAATTCATGTTTAGCGATCTCCGGCACAGTTACCAATGTTGGAAACATAACTATTGATGGTTCTAATACTGCTAGTGGAACAACCAGAGATATGACTTTTGCACTGAATGATGGAACAAATGGAAGGTATGTTATTCGAATGACAGGAGAAACAGATAACGTTACCATTAAGAATCTTAAATTTGTTGCTGCGGCTATTAAGCCTACCACTGCAAGCAGTTCAAGAACTTATGGAGTTCAGTCTTTCGCGAGTGCTGCAGGTGCAGCAGATAATTTTACAATTACAAATTGTGAGATAGGATCTGCTACGGCAGCTTTTTATTATAGTATTTATAAACCCGATGGCGGAACTACCCCATATGGTTCAAATCTATTGATTTCAAATAATGATCTTTTTGCACAACATAAAGGCTTGAGTGTTTGGGGTTCTGATGGAACAAGTAATATAAATGACAATAACATAACTGTTATCGGCCATCCTGATGGATCATATGTGCAAAACTCTGTAAATGGGATATATTGTGAAAGCTGGTTGGGAACTGTAAATATTTTCAACAATAAAATAGTATCACTTAATGTAAAAGCACTAAACCAAACCGCATTAAAAGCATTGTATGGAATAATTGTCTATAACGCGGGATCTCCTGCCGGACAAACCGCGAATGTTTATAATAACTTCATAAGTAATTTTGCATATGAAGGTGATGCTACAACAGAACTATCTGAAGTTATAGGTATTGCGGTAGATGCTGCAGATCTAACCGTTAATGTTTACTACAATACGATTTATATGAGTAATATAAGCACGCACCCAGTTTATGGTATCCGAGTGTATGATGATGCGGGTCAATTGGCTAATATTATGAATAACATTGTTGTAAATACAGTGGATCAGACTAATGCTTATGCTACGTACGTTGATCCAATTGTAAATAATTGTTTGCAAATGTCGGATTACAACGATCTTTATGTTTCCGGTGCTAATGCAAATGTTGGTTACTATAATGGTGCCGATTACAAAGCTTTAACTGACTGGGGAACAGCAACAAGCAAAGATGGAAACAGTATTAGTATTAATCCAGCAGATCCGTTTGGTGCAGCAGGTCAACTAACAAGCTTAACGGATTTACATTGGGTATCTAAACCTGTAACAGCATTTGCAGGAACCCCGATTGTTGGGTTTACTACTGATATTGATGGAGATACGAGAAGTGCTACTAGTCCATATATGGGTGCTGATGAAGGTGATGCCTTAACAGGAGTTACGCAAGAGGATAATAATTTGCCGGTGGATTTTTCATTAGAACAAAACTATCCTAATCCATTCAATCCATCGACAGTAATTAGATTTAGCTTAAAGACAGAAGCAACTACTACATTAAAGATTTACGATGCTGTTGGAAAAGAAATAGCCACACTTGTCAATGAAAATTTGGGAGCTGGATCCTACACGGTTAATTTTTCAGGAACTCAGTTAGCCAGTGGCGTTTATTTTTACAGAATAAATGCAGGATCGTTTTCAGAAACTAAACAAATGGTTCTTATAAAATAAAATTTGCAACCTTTATGACGGCACTAAAATTTATTAGTGCCGTCTTATTATTACTAATCTAATATTTAATCTCAACTAAGAGCATTCCCGGGTAAATTGTTTACAAATTATTAACTCTTAAAATAATTAAGGAAGTTTATTCAAAATCCCAATTACTATCATAATTTAATAAATGCTAAATTTAGTCTAAGTATTGAGAATAATTTTATGAAAATTTAAATGGAAGTTTGATCAATTAATGGAATAATGGTGTTAAAAATGATGAAATATATTTTATTTTCTTTCCTTTTAACTAATTATATGTTAGCTCAAATTCAAATACCTCTGGAAAAAAATAATTATAAAAAGCTAACTTCTTATGATGAGCTTTCAACTTTTTTAGAACAACTTGATCAGTCATCAGATCTTTTTATACTTGAGGTTATTGGTAAATCTGTTGAGGGAAGAAATGTATATGTATTGAAATTTTCGAATTCAGAATTTGGGAAAGACGAATCTAAAATAAAAGTTCTAATATTCGCTCAACAGCATGGTAATGAGCAATCAGGAAAAGAAGGGGCTCTGATGCTTATCAATGGATTATTGAAAGCTGAAAATCAATACTTGTTTGATAAAATGGATTTTTGTTTAGTCCCGCAAATGAATCCCGATGGATCTGAGGCGAACAAGAGACGTAATGGAAATAATATGGATCTTAATCGAAATCATTTAATCCTTACCGAACCTGAAACAATTGCACTGCACAAACTTTTTAATGATTATCATTTTGAAGTTACAATGGATGTTCACGAATACTGGCCATTCGGTGAAGATTGGAAAAAGTATGGATACAGAAGAAACTTTGATGAAACTGTGGGCTCAGCTACAAACATAAATGTTTCTGAAAAGCTCAGAAAATTATCAGATGATAACTGCATTCCGTTTTTATCCAAATATCTCAATGATAATGATTTTTCATTTTTTGATTATGTATTAGGTGGTCCCCCTGAGGTTAATTTGATGAGATATAGCACTTACGATATAAATGATGGCAGACAGAGTTTTGCAATACAAAATAGTTTTTCCTTCATAATGGAAGGAATGAATGGAGAAGATTATAATATTGATAGAATTGATCATCGCGCAAATGGACAAATGACAGGAATGTTAGGTTTACTTAAATATAGTTACGATTATAAAGATGAAATAAAAAATCTTGTTAAGGATGAAAGAGCAAAACTGATTTTCGGAGATTATAGTGATGAAGTTGATATACAATTAGACCATTTTGCAGATGGAAATATGTTAGAACTTCCATTACTTTCTTATTATTCAAATGAAGATACAATTGTCTCAATTCATGATTTTCGTCCAACTGTCAAATCGTTGTACAATGTTGTAAGACCTAAAGGATATTTAATACCAAAAAATCTTACGGAAATTATTGATTGGGCAGACAGACAAGAGCTTAAATACTACGATTATAAAAAATCTGATCATGATAGGATTGAGCAGTATTATATCGCTGGAATCGATTCACTAGATTTTGAAAGAGAGATAGTTGTTAATCCAATTGTTGAAGTGAAAGAAATTGAAAATAATTTCAGCTGTAATAATTACATTTTTATTCCAGTAAATCAATTAAGAAATAAAATGATTGTCATTGCACTTGAGCCGAAATCTATGCTTGGCTTGATTACCTATGAAAAGTATCAGCATCTTTTAAAATCAGGAACGAATTTTCCTATACTAAGAGTTGTTAAGCAAACTTTTTGAAAATAGAGCTTATTGCAGGATGATATTTATTTAATTGTCACACTGAGCCTGTCGAAGTATGACTATCAGGAACTTATCTTAAAATTTGAAATGAAAATAGAAAAAATTGAACTCCGCCACGTAAAAATGGAATTGGTTTCTCCATTCACAACTTCAATGGGAACCGAACACGATGAAGAACATATAATTGTTCGGGTTGATGGTGAGGGATTAACTGGTTGGGGTGAAAGTGTTGCCGAAGGAACTCCATTTTACTCATATGAAACTGTTACAACAGCCTGGCACATTTTACAGGATTTTTTAATCCCATCGATTCTTGGTAAAGATATTTCAAGTATCGATGAAGCAATTGCATCTTATGAAAAAGTTCGCGGACATATGATGGCTAAAGCAGGACTTGAAGCTGCTTTGTGGGATTTATTTGCTAAATCTAAGAATATTTCACTTTCAAAGATGTTTGGAGGAACAAGAGACAAAATTGATGTTGGTGTAAGTATTGGTATTCAATCATCTGTGCCTGAGTTAATAAAAAAAGTTGAAGGTTATCTTGCAGAAGGTTATAAAAGAATTAAAATAAAAATTGCTCCAGGTAACGATATACAATTTGTTGAGGCATTAAGAAAAGAATTTCCAAACATTCTTCTTCAGGTTGATGCAAACTCTGCTTATGAACTCAAGCATATAGATTTATTTAAGCAAATGGATAATTACAATTTGTTGTTGATTGAACAGCCGCTTGGATATGAAGATATTTATGATCACTCGAAACTACAGCGTGAACTTAAAACCCCGATTTGTCTTGATGAAAGCATTCACTCACTTGCTGACACTCGTGCCGCG